>ENA-UOYD01000002-UOYD01000002.1-marine-metagenome-genome-assembly--contig:-NODE-2-length-273794-cov-6.056642_pt1 | contig 273794 bp, 255 predicted proteins | sample MGYA00238169_ERZ767097 | MGnify/ENA primary metagenome ERZ767097 (study PRJEB28937, sample SAMN06267346) | marine metagenome | isolation source: Columbia River Estuary | place: USA:Columbia River... | reverse complement strand
GATATGTTCATACTTAATACATACTTAATAATAGAGCGAAAATATACTAATTATAATTCTCTTTTTATGAAAAAATAAAATATAATAGCTTCCTAGTTTTATATTGTTTTGATATCAAATATAAGTTTTCATCCAATTTAAAGACGAATTAGTATCACCTTTTGGCTTATATTCAGCACCAATAGGGTCTTCATAACCTAACTGTTGTATAATCTTAAAAATAAATTCATACGATAACTCTCCATCTCCTGGGCTTCCTCTATCCGGAACAGAAGCAAATTGTATATGTCCAATGTATGGCATTAAACTTTTGAGCTTATGCACAATATTACCTTCCATTAATTGTACATGGTAACAATCAAACATAAGTTTCAAATTTGGCTGATTTACTTTTTTTATAATTCCTAGAGCTTGGGAGGTTGTTTTTAAAAAATACCCAGGAGCATCATATTGATTCAAGGGTTCAATTAAAATCGTAATGTCATGAAGTAATGCTTTATTGCATGCATAATTTAAATTTTTTATAAATACTTTCTCTGCTTCATCTCCACTTGAGAATCCTGCCATGACATGAATATTCTTTGCTTTTATCTCAGCAGCATACAAAATTGCTTCATCTATAGCATCCTTAGCATCATCTTCTCTACCAGGTAATGCACTCAAGCCATTTTCACCAGCGCCCACATCTCCTCTTCGAGTATTCAAGCCTATCATTGTAAAGTTTGTGTCTTGAAGTGCACCAATGATTGCTTTTGGATCTGTATCATATGGCCAATGGCATTCAACAGCATCAAAGCCTGCAGCTTTGGCAGCTAGAATTGCACTTGGTAAGTTTAATTCAGTCCATAGAAATCCAAGATTAGCTGAAAATTTTATGAGTCCCACTCCACATCAAATTTTTTAACAATAGATTTAACTTGAGAGGCATTTAATAATCTTGCATTCATTCCTCTAGTCATCATAGCGAGTCGAGCAGTATCTTCTAGTTCCTCAATAGCATTACAAGCTGCTTCAATATCTTTTCCAGCAACTACTGGACCATGATTTGCGAGCATAATAGCTGACCGCTTACCAGCCAACCCTCGGACTGCTTTACCCATCTCAGGATCACCTGGCATATAAAATGGTAACAATTTAACACGTCCAAGTTTCATAATTGAGTAAGGTGTGAGATGCGGCAGAAAATCATCTTCATCAACATCAGGCATAAGAGACAATGCAACCGAATGACAAGAATGAAGATGAACAACAGCACCTGCAGTACTTCTAGTTTCATAGAATGCAGAATGAAGTGGCATTTCTTTTGTAGGTATGTCGCCTGAAATAAAAACTCCTTTCGAGTCAAACCTACTTAATTTATTTGGGTCAAGGCGACCAAAACTTGTTCCAGTTGGGCTTACTAGAAGTCCACCATCTGAAGTTCGTGAAGAAATATTTCCTGTACTCCCACCGGTAAGTCCACGGTCATAAATTGATTTGGCCAATAGACAAATCTGTTCACGAAGTTTATTTTCATCATTCATAAATTTTCCAATTTACTTAATGCTTCAGTAAAAAAATCCACTTTACCAAAATTACCTGATTTGAGTGATAAAGCCATTTGATTATTTTTTGTACCAAAAAATGTCCACGGCACACCTGGCGCAATTTCTATCCCTATGTCTAATTGACTAATATTTAAGGCTTTTGTAATTGCACCAGAAGTTTCTCCTCCCGCAATAATGAAGTTTTTTGCTCCTATTTCCTTAGCTTTTACTGCACATTCAGAAAGACCCTGCTCTACAATCCTACCTGCATTTTCTACACCTAGCCTGTCTTGAACTGTTCTAACAATATTTGGGTCAGCAGTGGCATATATTATAATATTTTTAGTAAAATCTTGCTCAGTCAACCAATCTAAAACTTTCTTTGTACCATTTTCAGCCATATCAATAGGATCCAATTGGAATGCTACCGCTCCTCGTTCTATAAAATCTTTAACTTGGAGGATAGTCATCTCTGAACAACTTCCCGACAGCACCACACTTCCAAAAGTTAATTCATGGTTTCTGTAAATGTTATTATTTTCGGATATTTTTCCTGATAACTTATAAAGTTCAGCAAGCGGCATGGCTAAAGCAGAGCCACCCGTAATAAAGTCCATATCTTCACATGCATTTGCAATTATCTCTAGGTCTTTTTCAGCTACAGCGTCAACAATGACATGTGCAACACCATCTTTCTTAAGTGCAATGAGTTTTTCTTTTAATATGTCAGCACCATTATTAACAATCATATGATCAGCCAAACCAACTGAATTAGTGACCTGCGCACTTAGGAGGCGTACCAAATTGCTGTCCTTCATAGGTGTTAGTGGATGATCTTTCATAGAGCTTTCTGATAAAAGCTTTTGACCAACAAAAAGATTTCCCATAAAAATTGATCTTCCGTTTTCTGGAAATGCTGGGCAGTATATTGTTTGGTTAATTCCTAACTGACCCATTAATGCCTCCGAAACAGGTCCAATATTTCCTTTTGATGTACTATCAAATGTTGAGCAATATTTTAAAAAAAACTTTTTTGCACCTGCCTGTTTCAACCATTTCAATGCAGATAAAGATTCTTTAACTGCATCAGATGCGGGTATGGATCTAGTTTTCAATGCTATCACCTCTATGTCTGCAGTATTTTTTGGCTCTGTCCTAGGCACACCAATTCGAAGTGAAACATTTACACCAGATCTAGCCAGCATACTTGCTAAGTCTGTAGCTCCAGTGAAGTCATCCGCAATACATCCTAAAAATGTTACCATAGCTATTTAGTCTCCGTGTCGTAAAATAAATTAGACATCATTTTTTTTAGGTAATGATAAATTAGCTGACTTCGCATAAACTTTAGCTACTGCGGCATCATCTTCAAAACCTAAACCCATATCAACTGCAGTCCTGAATTGCTCCAAAGCTGCAGTTGCTATAGGCGCATTAAATTTTGATTCTAGTGCCACATCAAGAACAATACCTAAATCTTTTGGCCAAATATTTATTGAGCTATGCGGTTTATAATCTCCATTTACAATATGGGGAGCACGATTTTCCAACATCCAACTTGTTCCAGCACATTTACTTATAACTTCAACAAATTTATCAGGCGATATTCCTTGCGAAATTCCAAAAGTTAATGCTTCAGCCATTACAGCAATATGTACACCAGCCAATAATTGATTAACAGACTTCATAGCACTTCCCGTACCTGCCTCATCCCCCAACTCAAAAACAGTTTCTGATATGCTATCCAATGTTGGCCGAGCATGTTGAAAAGCTTCTTTCACTCCAGATGCCATAATTGAAAGTTGACCATTTTTAGCTTTTAAGGCCCCACCAGAAATAGGAGCATCAAGATAGAAAATTTCAAATTCCTTACATCTTCTTTCCATGTCTATTGCAAAAGTTGGTGCAACTGTTGCACATGAAATTACAACTGTCCCAGGCTTTAAATTTTCAACAAGACCTTCCTGACCAAAAAGTACTTCCTCAGTTTGCACCGAATTTAATACTACAACAACAACAACATCAATTTTATCAATAACTGAATTTAATGTGGTGGCTTGGCCACCTTGACTACAAAATGCTTTTACTTGATCAATATTTGTATCAACTCCCCAAACTAAATGACCACTTCGCAAGCAGGATGTGGCGATACCATATCCCATCGATCCAAGCCCAATAACTGCAATATTATTCTTCATATTTTTTAATACTTTCACTTTTTTCAATTTTATAGCATTTATTTTTTAGGTATACTTAAAGTTAAAGAAATAATTGTAAAATAAATTTGCATATCCATATTATATATTTAAAGATTTTTTATATATAAAATTACAACTTCATGAGTTCCTGAATGAAAAATACTTCACTTGATGCAACAGATATTCGAATATTAAGCGCATTACAAAACTATGGAAATCTAAGTAAATCAAAATTAGCAGAAGTTGTAAATCTTTCTCCTACACCTTGCTGGGTTCGTCTAGATAAATTAAAAAAATCAGGCCTCATAGACGGTTATTCTGCTAATATCTCAATAAAAAAAATTATAGATTTTACAAGTGTTATTGTAACAGTTTCTTTGTCAAGTCATAGAAAACATGACTTTGACAACTTTGAAACATATATAAAAGATATAGATACTGTAACAGAGTGCATAGCTACTGGAGGTGGTACTGATTATATAATGAAAGTAATCACGCCAAATTTGGAAAGCTTTCAAGAGTTGATGAATGAATTAATTTCTACTGATTTAAAAATAGACAGATATATGACATATATAATAACAAAAGAGATCAAATCATCTCACCCCAATTTATCAAAATTAATACCAATAAAATAAATATTTAACAAAAATTCAATTTTTTAGTCTGATTGGACTATTTTTAAAAATAATTTAGTACAACCTATTAATAATTATTAAATATAATTTACTCATAATCTAACAATTTGTGAGAAAATAAATGAACCCTTCAGAAAACAAAAAAAATTTTGGCTTTGGGACACAAATACGAAAGTCTCCTTATTTTGACGCAACAGTTAGTTGGGGTGCTCAAGATTTCTCAGTTTATAATCATATGTACATACCGCGTGACTTTGGAGATCCAGAACAAAATTTTTGGAATTTAGTAAATGATGCAATCTTATGTGATGTTGCTGTAGAAAGACAGGTTGAAATAAATGGCCCTGATGCTGCAGAATTTGTTCAACTACTTACACCCCGTGATTTATCTAAGTTAGCTGTTGGACAATGCAAATATATTATTATTACAAATGCTGAAGGTGGTATCTTAAATGATCCAGTCTTATTGCGCCTAGAAGAAAATAAATTTTGGATTTCTTTAGCTGACAGTGACATTCTATTTTGGGCACAAGGTTTGGCTATAAATTCTGGCTTAGATGTAAGTATACACGAACCAGATGTTTCCCCATTACAATTGCAAGGACCCAAGTCTGGCAAAATAATGCAAAAACTTTTTGGGGATGGCATTAAAGAATTAAAATACTATTGGCTAGAACATCTTAACCTAAATGGAATTGATTTAGTGGTTTCAAGAACTGGCTGGTCTAGTGAGTTAGGGTATGAAATTTACTTACAAGATAGTTCACGTGGAACTGAACTTTGGGATACAATTATGTCTGCAGGCAAAGAATTTAATCTCAGCCCTGGGCATACTTCATCGATTAGACGCATTGAGGGCGGTATGCTTTCATATCATGCTGATATGGATATTTTGACAAACCCATTTGAACTTGGTTTAGATAGACTCATTGACTTAGACAGTGGTCAAAAATTTATTGGCCATGATGCTTTAAGTAAAATAAAAGCCAATGGAGTATCAAGGAAACAAGTTGGCATCATCATAGATTGTGAGCCACTTGCAGGGCCAAATACTACCTTCTGGAAAATCACGAAAAACAATAAAGTTATTGGTAAGGTTACTTCAGCAATTTATTCACCCCGTTTAGAAAAAAATATCGCATTAGCCATGATGTCAATTGAATACTCTGAAATTGATACAAGGCTAAAAATAGAAACACCTTCTGGGATCAAAGAAGCAATTGTAGTTAACAAACCTTTTTACGACCCAAACAAAAAAATCACTGCATCGAATACTATCTAGGAATAAAATATGAATGAATTATCAATAAAGTTAGATTGGCAGCGAACAGAGGCTGAATTAACTCCTGGGAAATATACAAATTCTCATAGCATTATGTATAATGACGATAACAAAGTCATAGTAGATGCAGCACCAGATTGGGGGGGGAACATCGAACATACAAACCCTGAACAGGCACTTGCGGCAGCTTTATCAAGTTGTCACATGATGACATTTTTAGCTCTTTCTGCAAAAGCTAAATGGCCAGTTTTAAGCTTCGCTGATCATGCTATTGCCCATCTAGGAAAAAACTCAAAAGGGCAAATGTCAGTAACACAAATTGATCTTAATCCCGAAGTAACTTTTGATGATGGGTTTTATGTAGACAAGAAAATATTACGGGAAATGCAGAAACGAGCTCATAATTATTGTTTTATTGCAAACACATTAGCTGATAGTGTTATGATAAATATAAACAGCTAAGTTTTAATTAGAGGAATAATGCTATGTATTGGGCAACTGGTGAATATGATTTTATTACAGCTGATCTCAAAGAAAATGGGGTGCTAAGAATTACACTTGATGATCAAAAAAGACGAAATGCGTTGTCTGAAAAAATGCTCTTAGCACTCAACAAAATCTTCTCAGCGGCTAATAATGATACCTCGATTAGAGTCATTGTACTAAGTTCAAACGGCCCAGCTTTCTCAGCTGGACACGATCTCAAAGAGTTAACATCAGCCAGGTCAAATTCAGATAAAGGTCAGGAATTCTTTTCCCATATAATGAATATGTGTTCCACATTAATGCAAAATATAACAAACTGTTCTAAACCTGTGATAGCGGAAGTTGAAGGCGTAGCGACTGCTGCAGGATGTCAACTAGTAGCAAGTTGTGACTTAGCGATTGCAGATAATAATGCTAAATTTAGTACTCCTGGAGTAAATATTGGACTTTTCTGCTCTACTCCGATGGTAGCATTATCAAGGAACGTTTCAAAAAAGCATGCCATGAGGATGCTTTTAACTGGGGACATGATATCAGCCGATCATGCAGTGGATATTGGCTTAGTTAATCAGTCAGTAAAGAACATTATGCTTGAAGATACAGTTACTAAACTTGCCGAAAAAATTGCATCTAAATCAAGTATAACATTAGCAACAGGAAAAGAGGCATTTTACACACAATGTGACATGAGCCTTCCAGATGCATATGAGTATGCATCTAAAATTATGGTGGAAAATATGCTAGCTCTTGACGCAAAAGAGGGGATCGGCGCATTTATAGAAAAACGAGCTCCCATTTGGAAAGATAAGTAAATAAAAATGACCAATCCATTTAATAAAGATCTTGATCAAAACCCAGCTAATTATCAACCACTCACACCCCTAACTTTTTTAGAACGAGCTGCTAGTGTTTTTCCAGATCAAATAGCTGTAATACATGGAAATTTGAGGCAAAATTATTCAGAACTCTATAGACGCTCTGTCAAATTAGCTTCTTCTTTAAATAAAATTGGTATAAAGCGTGGCGATACCATTTCAGTATTACTTCCCAATACTCCAGCAATGCTCGAAGCGCATTATGGCGTGCCAATGTCTGGTGCAATCTTGCATTCAATAAACACAAGACTTGATGCAAGTACTATTTCATTTCAACTCAATCATGCAGAAACTAAAGTATTTATTATTGATAGTGAATATATGGCTTTGGCTCAAGAGGCACTTAAAAGTATAGATATTAAACCAATAATTATTGAATATGATGACCTTGAGTATTTAGGCAAAAAAGAAGAATTTGAATCTATAAATTATGAAGAATTCATAGATCAAGGTGATGATGCATTCAATTGGTTGATGCCCGAAAACGAATGGGATGCTATTTCAATTAATTATACATCTGGAACAACTGGACACCCCAAAGGAGTTGTTACGCATCATCGTGGGGCTTATTTGTTGGCCCAAGGAAATGCATTAACTATATCAATGCCTAAGCATTCAATATATCTTTGGACCTTACCAATGTTTCATTGCAATGGCTGGTGCTTTCCTTGGACAATGTCGGCAATCTCTGGAACCCATGTTTGTTTAAGACAAGTCCGAGCAGATAAAATCTGGCATTTAATTTCAGAACATAAGGTTTCACATCTTTGTGGCGCACCAATAGTAATGTCAGTTATTGTTAATGCTCTTCAATCTGAAAAACGTAAATTAAACCATACTGTAGAGTTTTTAACTGCTGCAGCTCCACCACCTGAGAAAATATTAACTGGAATGAACCTATCCGGATTTAACGTTACACATTTATACGGATTAACAGAGACTTATGGTCCTGCAGTTGTGAATGACTGGCAAGAAAACTGGTCTAAACTTCCAGAAGAAGAACAGGCTAAATTAAAATCACGTCAAGGTGTTAGATATCTTCCATTAGAGGGACTCGATGTATTAGATCCAGCAACTATGAAACCAGTTCCAAGGGATGGAAAGTCTCTTGGAGAAGTTATGTTTCGAGGAAATGTCGTTATGAAGGGATATTTCAAAAACCCGAAAGCAACTAATGAGGCATTTAAAGGTGGTTGGTTTCATTCAGGCGATCTTGGTGTAATGCATCCAGACGGATACTTACAATTAAAGGATCGATCAAAAGATATAATTATATCTGGTGGTGAAAATATTTCATCTATTGAGATAGAAGAAGTTTTATATAGCCACAATTCAGTAGAAATTGCAGCCGTTGTAGCCATGCCTCACGAAAAATGGGGGGAAACGCCATGTGCATTTGTGCAAATAGCTGAAGGTCATTGTATAAATGAGAATGATTTGATGGTTTGGTGTAAAAAATTTCTTGCTTCATACAAAATTCCAAAGAAATTTATCATCAAAAATATTCCTAGAACATCAACAGGTAAAATACAAAAATTCCTATTAAGAGATGAAGCCAAAATTTTAAAATAAGATCTAATACAAGAATTCCTAGTCTTATCTAAGTTTTGCTTCTGTATTTATGCAGCTTGAAAAGAAAAGGCGCCAAAATTTTCGAATATACTAGATTTGAAATACTTTTTAATGGCCATATGGCTATAATTTTGCTGAGTACCCAATAGTAAGGTAAATTATTCCAAATTGCTTGGAATGCGTCTACTCCGTCTATTTGTTTTCCATTTAACCTGGCATGAAGTTTTTTTGCAGCTTGATCTTCACTCAAAGACCATAATTTTGCTGTTTCATTAGAAATTGGTATAAAATTAATATTATTTTTTGATATCTTCTTGTAATGATTAATTTCTCTACTACAAATCGGGCATTCCGAATTATACAAAACCTCTAAATCAGCCATATCATCTCTCCTACGTATGATGATAACTAGCACTAATCAATGAATAAACCAGTTATTAAACTAGGCATTTTATAATAAAGACTTGAAGTTAATCTTCTGAAACGCCTGCTTGAGCAAAAGTAGCCATTCCAGAATGGCACGCAATTGCAGCTTTAAGAACACCAATTGCCAGCGCAGCTCCAGAACCCTCACCTAGTCTCATTCCTAGGGATAATAGGGGTTTCTTATCAAGTCGTTTCAATAGCTCTTTGTGTGCTTGCTCATTGGATTCATGCCCAGCAACACAATGTTCTAAAGAACCTGAGACCGTAGCTTCTAAGCAAGCAGCTGCAGCAGTACAAATAAAACCATCGAGTATTACCGGAATAGATTTTGATCTTGCACTTGCAATTGAGCCAACTATGGCGGCTAATTCCCTTCCGCCTAAACATCTTAATGCTTCAAGACCATCACCTATTGCAGAAGGATTTTTTTCTAGCCCTGCGGCTACCACAAGAGATTTATTTTTTAGCCCTTGATTATCTACACCAGTACCTCGACCAACCCAGTCTGACGCAGTTCCACCATACAATGCATTTGCAATAGCGGCTGCAGATGTAGTATTCCCAATGCCCATTTCACCAGCAACGAATAAATCAGAACTTTCATCAACTGCATTCCAACCTCTTCTTAAGGCATCTATACAATCAGTTTCGGACATTGCTGGCTCACAAGTAAAATCGTTTGTTGGGTTATCCAAATCAAGAGCTACGACATCAAGTTTTGCACCAAATGTTTTACACATTTGGTTTATAGCTGCACCACCATGTTCAAAATTTAAAACCATTTGCGCCGTTACTTCTTGAGGAAATGCAGAAACTCCTTGAGAGGTAACACCATGATTACCAGCAAAAACGACCACTTGAGGAGAAGAAATAATTGGTGCTTCATTTCCATTCCAGCTAGCAAACCAAACTGAAAGTTCCTCTAAACGCCCCAATGCACCAGGAGGCTTAGTCAGTTGATTATTTCTTTCTAATGCACGATCTTTTAGATTAGAGCTTGCAATAGGTAGAGACAGCAATATTTCTTTGAATTCATTAAGGCTCGTAAATTTTGCTTCATTCATAATTTTATATTTCTTTGTTGATTTTTGGATACTTTTAGCGCCATCTAACGAAAGTTAAAATCCCATTTGCGAAGTATTTATCAAATGAACGACAATCAAAAAGATACTTTAATTGAAGCACACGATATCTGGGCCGCTGTAAGCTTATTAACTCGGCTCAAAGTTCCCGTAGACCATTCTAGAGCAGGCACTAGAGCCAACAACGCAACATGGGCTTATCCCATAGTTGGAGCATTAATTGGGGCTGTGTCTGGCATTATATTTATTGGGTTGAATTTAATGGGGCTTACTACTGGATTTTCTGCAGCAGTAACACTTTTGGTACTAATTGCTATTACTGGAGGAATGCATGAAGATGGTTTAGCAGATTGTGCCGATGGCTTCTGGGGAGGTCAAAACTCAATACGCCGATTAGAAATAATGAAAGACAGCTCTATCGGAGTTTATGGAGCATGCGCATTAATATTATTCTTAATAGCAGAATGGTCATTATTCGAATTATTGGTTTCAAAAAATCCAATTTTTACACTTGCTGGCATTGGGGCAATCAGCAGACTGCCTATGGTCATAGCAATGAGAATTGTACCCAATTCAAGAAATAATGGCCTATCAGCAACCGTTGGAAAACCTCAGTTAATTTCTGTTTATATAGCTATTATTACAACATTTATTATAGCATTAATTTGTTTTGGAATATCCGGTCTTTTAATAACTTTAGTTGGTTTACTTTTTGCTCTTCCAGTTTTTTTGGTAGCAAAAGCAAAAATTGGAGGACAAACAGGAGATGTATTAGGTGCTTCTCAAAAATTTGCAGAAATAGCTGCATTATCAACAGCTTTAATTTTATAAGCTCCACCATCAAAATAAAGTAGAGCTTATATTTTTAATAATTAAGATGCTCGCGCCACAAGTATATCTGTAACTTTTTCACCTGCTACACCTTCATCAGTTCCATCTACTGCTGCAACTTCTCGTGTTAAACGTTCAAGTGCTGCTTCGTATAGCTGTCTTTCAGAATATGACTGCTCTCTTTCCTCATCATTTCGATGTAAATCACGAACTACTTCAGCAATAGACATCAAATCTCCAGAATTTATTTTTTGTTCATATTCTTGTGCACGGCGAGACCACATAGCACGTTTAACGCGAGCACGGCCTTTAAGTGTTTTCATAGCTTTCTCAACAAGTTCCTCACTTGCCAGATTTCTCATTCCAACTGCTGTTGCTTTAGCAGTTGGCACTCTGAGCGTCATTTTGTCCTTTTCAAAAGCAATGACGAATAATTCCATCTGCGTTCCAGCGATTTCTTGAGTTTCAACTGTCATAATTTTGCCAACACCATGAGCTGGATAAACAACAAAATCATTTAATCTGAATTCGCCAAATTTTTTTCCTTTAGCCATAATAAGCTATCCTTTTATTTATGGAGCATGAACACATAAAAAATCACTAAAATTTAGCGACATTAAGTTAAATATGTGGGGATATATTGAATTAAAATTATTAATTTAAAGCAAATATTAATCCAAAAAAGCTCCTTGGTTCTTTACATATATTATATCATAAATTTCAGCCTTATGCCAGAAGGCAAAAAGCACTTATTTTTATTGTGATAAGTAAAAAAAATCGCTGTTTAATTTATTCAACAAATATGATTCTTTTACCCACCTTCACCAGGCTTTTCAGAAAAATATTTCTCAAGTTTTCCTTCTTCACCATCACGAGCTTCGGCATCTGGTAATGGAGTTTTTTGACTAATTATAACAGGCCATATTTCTGAATATTTTCTATTAAACTCAACCCATTTTTCTGTATCTGGTTCTGTATCTGGCAATATAGCATCAGCTGGACATTCTGGCTCACACACACCGCAATCAATACATTCATCAGGGTGTATAACCAACATATTTTCCCCCTCATAGAAACAATCTACGGGGCAGACTTCTACACAGTCAGTATATTTACAAGCAATACAGGCGTCGTTGACGATATATGTCATTTATTATGTCCAAAAATTATAATCATCAGCCTATTAAGAGGTGTTGGCCAATCAATCAAGACCGCTATTAGAAAAAGAATGTAATGCACGTCGCCATTTACCCGTTGGGCGTCCTTTTCCCTCATATTTCGGATTTTCAGGTATTTTTTCCCGTATTGGACGGGGTTCAGAGTGGTCTAAATACAATTCCTGTGCTTCTGACGCTGGTCCTCGCCTTACCCCCATTTTCACAACTTCTATTTTTCTCATCCATTCAGATAACGAAAATACTAAATTGTCTCCTATTTCAACTTTGTGAGAGGGCTTCGAAATTTTTGACCCATTTACTCGAATCTTACCCTCTTTTATTAATTTTGCACTTAAACTCCTAGATTTTACAAATCTAGCTTGCCAGAGCCATTTATCTATTCTTTCAGGAATCAGGACTTACCTTTCAATGCAAGTAGAGCCGCAAACGGATTATCAGGATCTAATGGTTTGTCTTTTTTCACAGATGACGCTGACTGCTTTTTAAATTTAGTATTTTCTGATTTTTTATTTTTCTTTGGCTTATTATGTTCTTTTTGAGAGTGCTCTTTACGCATTGGACGAACTTTTGGCACCCACCTAAATATATAAAAAGTTTCCATAATATCTTCATCAGCTTCAGCAGACTTTACCTCATTACCGTCTTGGGGCTCAGGCTTTATTTTTTCACGTTCACTTTTTTCAACTGAAAAGCCTAAGCCTTCCATCATATTTGAAAATTGATCAAGGGTCGTTCCTGAAATTGAGAGCATATCAGAATTAGCTTCAAAACCATCTTTTACGTTTTGGGTGCGTGTTAAATCGGCTAGCCTTTCTAACATATCTATTCGAATTGCTCTATCGCCAGCTAATCTGTAGCCAGCTCTTGGATAATACCCTTTTGGTGAACCTTTTGTTTCTGGTATTGTAACTAACCCAGGTGGAGGTGCTTCAGGGAATTCATCCAAGTCTTCAAATAAAGACCAAAGTACAAGCCTTAAACGTGTCGGAGCTGGCTTTAACATTAATTGTTGAAATAATGTATATTGTCCAAATCGAACACCATGTTTGCGTAACAATCCACGCCCGTCTTGGTCTAATTCTTTCACATCTTTAGCAACAACAGATCTTGGAATAACGCCCAGACTTTCAACTAATCGAAATGCCAAACCACGAGCCATTCCATTTACAAGTTCATCATCTCTCATAGCTAGTAAGGGTTCAAATGCTGAATTGATCTTTCTGTCCATAAAGTGCCGAAGCCGCTTTTGAACTTTGGTTAAGACTTCGTTTCCAGCTTCACCATCAACAAAGGCGTCAATACGAGGAGAAAGGATGTCATCACCTTTAATAAGTTTACCAACGCCATATTCTCCCCACATAAGCCCACCTTGTTCGGTAAATTCGAATTCGGTATCTGGGGCATTGTACATTCGATCTGCCCGCAAATTGAACTCTGGCTGCAAAGCCTGAATAGATGCTGCACGTAATGTTTTACCTTCTTCAGCAGTTGCATCCTTATCCATTTGGAAACGGAAACCATTTAATTTACCAACGAATTCACCTTCGATGGTTACTTCACCTTTTGTATCAACCTCAGCCACAAGGCTCTCCTTTTGCTTCAAGCGGCGCATAAGTAATGATGTACGCCGGTCAATAAATCGTTGTGTTAATGCACCGTGAAGCGCATCAGATAGGCGATCTTCTACTGCACGAGTCTCTTCACGCCAATAGCTTTCATTCTGAACCCACCCTTTTCTTTGACAAATGTATGTCCAGGTTCGTATAAAAGCTAATCTTTTTGATATAGTATCTATATCTCCACCAGTTTTATCAATATTTGCAATCTTTTGTGCAAGCCAAATTTCACTTACTTCTCCTTTTTCATGCAAAAAATTAAAGATTTTAGAAACTAGCGATGTATGATCTGTAAAACTTACCCCACGGAAATCTGGTATTCCACATGTTTCCCATAATAATTTTACAGAAGGCCCATCGCTTGCTCGAGCTGATACTTCTCCATCCTCAACTAAAGTAGTTAAAGTGCGAAAATCTTCAGCTGGTTGAGCTTTTATCAAAAGAATATCTTCAGAAGATTTATCCAAAGAATTTATTAATGAATTTGTCGTTCCAAACTCTAGGCGTGAGTTACGCCATTGAAGTTTTTTAAGAGGTGCAAATTTATGGTTCTCAATAGCTTCGACTACTTCTTGATCAAGTTTTGGAGCCTCACCTGTAACACCAAATGTGCCAGAGTTAAGATGTCTTCCAGCTCGCCCTGCAATTTGGGCAAGTTCATTTGGCATTAGATACCTCATACGCCTACCATCAAACTTTGTGAGACTGGAAAATGCGACGTGGTTAATGTCTAAATTTAAACCCATCCCAATCGCATCTGTTGCAACCAGGTAATCGACGTCACCATTTTGGTATAATTCAACTTGCGCATTGCGGGTTCTTGGGGACAGCGCTCCCATAACTACTGCTGCACCACCTTTTTGCCTCCGAAGTAATTCAGCAACTGCATATACATTATCAACAGAAAAACCAACGATAGCACTTCTTGAAGGCATTCGACTAGTTTTCTTTGTTCCCGTGTATTCCAAATCTGAAAATCTTGATCGAAAAATAAATTCAACGTTTGGTATCAACTGGCCAATCACTTTACGCATAGTATCAGCGCCCAAAAAGAGTGTTTCCATTGAACCACGCATATTTAGCAACCGATCAGTAAATACATGCCCCCGTTCAGGATCGCCACAAAGTTGTATTTCATCGATCGCAACAAATTCAGCACCAATATCCTGAGGCATAGCTTCAACTGTACATACCCAGTAACGTGCTTTCACTGGCACTATTCGTTCTTCCCCAGTTACTAGAGCAACTGAACTCAGCCCACGAAGGGCTACAACTTTATCATAAACTTCTCTTGCTAACAAACGAAGTGGTAACCCAATTATACCTGAATTTCGAGCCAACATGCGCTCGATAGCATAATGAGTTTTTCCCGTATTTGTTGGGCCAAGAATAGCCGCTAATCGAGATTGATAATGGGACATAATGTACCTTAAAGAGATGTGCCTTCAAGATCTTTAATTAATCTATTGACTGACGTTATTGCATTGCTTGACCTTGGATGCACTTCTAAAAGCTTTTTGTAAACCTCTAGAGCTTGTTTGGGCTGACCAGATCTCTCAAATATCATTCCTAGTCCACTTAAAGCACCAAAATGGCGTGGATTAAGCTTAAGAGTTTGCTGAATATCTGAAACCGACAGCGCATACTTTTCCATTAAAAAGAAAACAGTAGCTCTCATATTCCAAGCTTCAGCAAACATAGGCGTATAATCAATAGCAGCAGTTAAATGTTCAACTGATGCAGTGAAGTCCCCTTGAGCCATGGCGTTCATACCACGCTTTAAAAGTAAGTCGCTTTTTAGCGAACCTGACTTACGCCATTCTGACCAAATTTGCTCCTCTATAACTTCGTAGTTTTTAGTATCTTTATCTTGTAATTTAATAAATAAATCATCGATTTTAGAACTTTGCGCATATGCGTGATTTCTAAACCCAAATTGGCTAGACAAAGAAAAGACACTAATTAATATTAAGCAAAGTAGTGTTCGTATGAAATCGATTTTATACATAAATATTAAATAGCTCGATGTTTTATAAAATAAAGTATCAGTTCAAATCATAAAGGATTTCTAATGAGTATAATAATTGAGAATGCTTTGATTAAAATTAATGAAAAGTTGATAAACAACGAATTCAATAACTCCCTTAAGATTGAGATTATCGGAGAGGGTACAATTTTTATTACTCAAAATGGTGCATTTACAGAACCCTCAGATGTAGAATGTACAATGACCTCAGATCTGGAAACTTTTGAAGGAATAATAAATGGCACTATTAAAGCATCAGGTGCATTCATGTCTGGAAGAGTAAAAATTACAGGAAATATTTCTACAGCAATAAATTTAGCTCAAAAATTAAATTCTAGATAGCTCAAAGATTATTTAATAACTTAATAGCTGCAGAATGAATCTTTGGGTCACCAGCTGCAATTACTTGCCCCCCCCCATCGACAGGACCACCATGCCAGTTGGTAACAACTCCACCAGCGGCTTCGACTACTGCTAAAGGGCCTTGAATATCGTAAATATTTAAATCTGCTTCAATTACTAAATCGATTTGACCCATCGCTAGCAAAGCATAAGCATAGCAATCCAAACCAAATCTTGTTAATTTGCATTTTTCTGCAACTTTATTAAATAATTCAGTCTCAGATCGGCTGCCTACCTGAGGCATAGTAGAAAATAGAATTGCATCTTCTAAATTAGAACATTCCCTTACATTTATATCGGATATTTTATCCTTTGCATGTAGAGTTGAGTATCCAAATCCTCCAATAAATCTTTCCTCAGTATATGGTTGATCAATAACACCAAATATTGTTTTTAATCCATCATTTACGCCAATCAACATTCCCCATGTAGGAGACCCTGATATAAAACCTCTTGTTCCATCAATTGGGTCAAGGATCCAAGTAATACCAGATTGACTTGGAGTTTTTGGAAACTCTTCTCCAATAACACCATCACCGGGACGCTGTTCAGACAGAATCTTGCGAAAAATTAGTTCTATTTCCTTGTCAGCGACTGTAACCGGATCGAAACCTTTAATTAATTTATTTTCAATTTCTTGTGAATTGGTTCTAAAATATGACAATGCAATTGGCCGCGCCGCATCAGCCATATTATTGGCTGTTTCGAGTATATTTTGCTTCTCTAACTCACTCAAATCCATTGAGCTCTCCAACATGAATTAAACAGATTAAAACTTTTCATAATAAGTATCTCAGGTCAACAGGATGCTTTTTTGGGATTTAAAAAAGAATATGGATTATTCATATCAGTTGAATGTTGATTATGATAATTTTGGCGTGTTAATCGCCAAAATTGAGTAATATTTAATTATAATTGGAATATTTAGCCTTTTGCAGATTTTGCTTGGCGTTTTCTTTCATGTGGGTCTAAAAATCTTTTTCTCATCCTGATAGCATTTGGCGTTACTTCAACTAATTCATCGTCATCGATGTAAGCAATTGCCTCTTCTAATGAAAATTTAATAGGTGTTGTAAGACGAACAGCTTCATCAGTTCCTGAAGCCCGCACATTTGTTAATTGCTTACCTTTTAGAGGATTAACCTCTAAATCGTTCTCACGATTGTGCTCAGCTAATATCATTCCTTGATATACATCTTCTTGAGCGCCAATAAAGAAACGACCGCGATCTTCTAGGTTAAAAATAGCATAGGAAACTGATTGTCCGTTTTCCATTGATATCAACACACCTGATCTACGCCCAGGCATGATACCTTTATATGGTGCCCAATCGTGGAATACTCTATTCAATACTCCTGTTCCACGTGTATCAGTTAAAAATTCACCGTGATATCCGATTAATCCTCTAGCAGGTACATGAGCAACAATTCTAGTTTTGCCAGCCCCAACCTGCTTCATCTCGATTAATTCACCTTTTCTTGCACCGGTCAGTTTCTCGATAACTTTTCCCGAGTACTCATCATCAACATCAATTGTTGCCTCTTCAATCGGCTCCATTCGTTGACCATCAACTTGTTTAAACAAAACTTGTGGTCTAGATATTGATAACTCAAAACCCTCACGACGCATATTTTCAATCAAAACACCCATTTGTAGTTCACCACGACCAGCAACTTCAAATGCCTCACCACCCGGAGTGTCACTAACCTTGATTGCTACATTTGACTCTGCTTCTTTTAAAAGACGATCCCGGATGACACGAGATTGAACTTTTTTCCCGTCTCTACCTGCAAGAGGGCTATCATTTATACCAAAAGTTACAGTAATTGTTGGCGGATCAATTGGTTGAGCAGGAATAGCTTCATTAATTGAGAGATCCGATAGGGTATCAGCAACTGTTGCTTTACTCATACCAGCTATAGAAACAATATCACCAGCTTCAGCTTCTTCTATTGCAGATTGTGATAATCCACGAAATGCCATGATTTTCGTTACTCGAAAACTTTCAATCAACTCACCATCTCGAGACATTGATTTAATTGTTTCACCAGCCTTTAAACGGCCAGTTTCAACTCTACCAGTTAATAATCGGCCTAAGAATGGATCTCCACCTAATGTAGTTGCAAGCATTGAAAATTTTTCATCGCGGCGATCTACTTGTGCTGGAGGTGGGACGTGATGCAAAATTAGATCAAACATAGCTGTAAGATCTTTTCTTGGTCCATCTAGATCCATATCAGCCCATCCAGATCTACCAGAGGCATACATTGATGGGAAATCCAACTGCTCATCAGATGCTTCAAGATTGGCAAATAAATCAAAACATTCATCTAAAGCACGATCAGGTTCTCCATCTGGTTTATCAACCTTGTTGACAACAACGATTGGTCGTAAGCCTAGAGCAAGTGCTTTTGATGTAACAAATTTTGTTTGTGGCATTGGGCCTTCTGCAGCATCGACGAGTAAGATAACTCCATCAACCATTGAAAGTATTCGTTCAACTTCGCCACCAAAATCTGCGTGGCCAGGTGTATCAACGATATTTATTCGAGTTCCCTTCCATTCAACAGATGTGGGTTTTGCAAAAATAGTTATACCACGTTCACGTTCTAGATCGTTACTATCCATAGCACGTTCAGTAGTTGTTTCGTTATCACGGTAAATACCGGACTGCTTCAGAAGTTCGTCAACTAATGTCGTTTTACCGTGGTCAACGTGTGCAATTATAGCAATATTTCTCATATCCATGATTGATGGCCTTTTAGGGAAAAGAATTTAAGCGCGCTTTAGACTACAGTGCACTTAAACACCAGCATAAAAAATCATAGTTTGGTTCTGTTAAAATTATAAAATCATATCATTTTAAAAAAAATTACTTTTAATAGTAATTAATTCAAATAAATCATCACTTAATTTACCGTTTTATCTTGAAATTTATTCAATAAAAGCCATTATGTGCTCATGAACGCGTTTTGTAACGCTGACAACAATTTAGGAGTATAAAATGGCAGATTATCAAACAATTAATCGTGCGGGTACAACTGCATTAGAAATTGATGAGGGCCTACGCGCTCACATGAGCAGTGTTTATGGAATAATGAGTGCTGGAATGGCAACTACTGGAATAGTTGCATATTTGACTGGCCAAAATGATGCTCTTTTGGCAACATTATTTACAGGTGGCTTACGCTGGGCTGTAATGTTTGCACCACTTATAATGGTTTTTTTCCTTGGGAGTATGATCAATCGGCTATCACAAACAGGCGCTAGATTAGCTTTTATTACTTTCTCAGCTTTAATGGGCTTATCAATTTCATGGATTTTTGCAGTATACACTGGCATATCAATCACTCAAACGTTTTTCACTACCGCAATCGCATTTGGTGGTCTTTCATTGTATGGGTATACTACCAAACGTGACATATCAGGTTGGGGAAGCTTCCTAATTATGGGTGTAATTGGACTAATAGTTGCTTCTATTTTGAATATTTGGATGGCTTCATCTGCAATGACTTTTGCAATTTCAGTTATAGGTCTCTTAATATTTGCCGGACTTACCGCATATGACACTCAAAAAATTAAGAACACTTACATTGCAATGGCTTCAAACGGCCAAACAGACTGGCTGGGCAAGGCTGCAATTATGGGTGCGTTGAGCCTGTATCTAGATTTTTTGAACATGTTCATGTTCTTACTTCACTTCATGGGTGGTCGGGAATAACTATAGCCTAATATAAAATTTTAAAGCCAAGGTAGATACCTTGGCTTTTTTTATGTCTTATGAATGTACAAAAAAAAACCGCATTTAAATGCGGTTGTTTTAAATCAAAAGGTATATCAATTTATTTGATTTTACCTTCTTTATATTCAACATGTTTACGTACTACTGGGTCATATTTTTTTACAACCATTTTTTCAGTCATTGTACGTGCATTCTTTTTAGTCACATAGAAATGACCAGTGTCCGCTGTTGAATTCAAACGGATTTTTATTGTGGTTGGCTTCGCCATGAGAATTCTCCATACGGGTCGGAATATTCCGATTAATCTTGAAGTTGCGTTCTAGCGGGCTGTGGCTCCGAGTCAAGTGTCAAAAATCTATAAAACTCAATTTTTTTAAAATAATTGTATTTTATTAATATAATGCAGCATCTCGCCTTATAAAAAGTTCTCTAAATTTACTATTTAAAGGAACTGGTTTGCCAGCAATTAAATCTGCCATTACAATCTTTGATTGCCCCTTAGCTCTGACCTTTAGTCCACTATGAACCTCATAATCTAAATCAAAACTGGTATTTCCAACTTTAGAACACCTTATAATTGTTGTGTATTCTTCATTAAGAAACATTGCTGAATTATACTCAATACTAGCAGCACGAACGACCGGCATAGGGTTTTTTTTATTTGTAAAATCAAAACCTGATTTTGTTAAATATATAATGCGTAAATTTTCGAACCAGGTATGATAAATTTTGTTATTAACATGATCATATGTATCAAGATCACTATATCTAACAAAATCATGAAGGCCCATAACCCAATCACCCTTAATTCCTGACTTCACTATTTTATTTCTATCCCAAATCATAAAATGTTACTATCGATAAGCTTTTGGGCCAAATTAAGGTAAGCTTCGGAATGTTTGCTTTCAGTTGCCGCGACTGGAGTACCTCCATCTCCAGCTTCACGTATTTCCAACTCTAGTGGTATTTCACCAAGAAATGGTAAATTAAATTTTTTGGCATCAACTTGCGCGCCCCCATGCCCAAATATATGTGCCTCGTGACCACACTTTGGGCAATGATAGCTAGACATATTTTCTATCATTCCAATTATTGGAACTTCCATACGCTCAAACATGTTAATTGCTTTTCTTGCATCTAATAATGCTACGTCTTGAGGAGTAGAAACTATTATTGCTCCAGAAACTTCCGTTTTCTGAGATAAAGTAAGCTGCACATCACCCGTGCCAGGAGGTAGATCTATCAACAAGACATCTAATTGGCCCCATTCAACTTGATTTAACATCTGTTGCAATGCACCCATTAACATTGGTCCACGCCAAATAACTGCCTCATCTTCTTTCAGCATCAATCCAAGAGACATCATTGTAACACCATGTGCTTTCAAAGGTATAATAGTTTTGCCATCTGGACTTGCCGGTCGCTTGGATACACCCATCATTCTGGGTTGTGACGGCCCATGAATATCTGCGTCAAGGAGACCGACTTTTAAGCCTAGTTTTGATAATGCCACAGCCAAATTGCTGGAAACAGTTGATTTTCCAACTCCACCTTTTCCAGATCCAATTGCAATAATACTCTTCACTCCATCAATCGGCTGTTTATCATCCTGAGGCTTTGCGTGGCCTCCAATTTTTAAACTTGGAGGCTGCTTAGATGCACTGTGCGCTGTCATCATTACATTGCATTGATTAACACCATCCATTCGCAAAATTAATGCCTCAGCACCAGATCTAACTGGCTCCATTCGTTCACCAAGCTCGCCTGGCACTTCCAATACAAAATTCACCTTACTATCTTCGATCGTCACAGCTCGAACCATATCAGAGTCAACTATATTACTTCCATCAGGCAATTGAACTCTCTTCAACTCTTCGATAATTGCTTCTACTGTGATAGTCATATGGTATGCATCCTTCTATTTGATGTAACTAACTTTCGTAATTTAACGCCAAGAGCAAGGCCCAAGACGCCAGAAAGATACTTTTTTGAATATTTTGAATGCAACATTTCATTTAATTTCCTCTGGAGATGCTATTTTGTGGGATATAGTAGCACTATCTTTGCGAATTTCTCTATCTGCAACCTTAATTGCTGCTTTTTTTGCAATACCAATTGGAACTGCATTAGCGATGGGAAGATTTACAGGCCGGAAAGTAATTATTATGTTTTCTTCATCTTTGATGGCTTTACCACCAGTAGTGGTTGGTTTGGCAATATATTTACTTTTATCTCGATCTGGCCCACTTGGTGAATACGGGCTACTTTTCACACCAACAGCTATGATTATCGCACAATCAGTTTTAATTTTTCCAATTATTTTAGCACTAACAACAGAAGCAGTAAGCCCTCTAGAAAAAAACTATAGACGCTTACTTAATAGTGTAGATGCATCAATATGGTTTAGATTGAAAATCTTAATTGTAGATGCAAGATTTTCAATTTTTACTGCAGTTTTAGCAGGATTTGGACGAGCAATTGCAGAAGTTGGTGCTGTTATTATTGTAGGTGGCAATATAGCCGGATCAACTCGTGTTATGACAACTACGATAGCTTTAGAGACGTCAAAAGGTAATTTAGAACTTGCTTTGGCACTTGGTATTATTCTTGTTATGCTTGCTGTTGGAGTAAATTCTGTGATGCATATCTTCAAATCTCTTGGCCAAAAATATCATGGAGTATTAAGATAATGGAGCTGAATTTTAACTCTGTTTCCTTTCGCCAAAATGGCGATACCCTCCTTGGCCCAATTGATTTCAAAATAAAATTTGAAGGGATCACCAATGTTCTTGGATATAACGGCGCAGGAAAATCATTATTTTTAGAATTGTGTCATTCTATGATACAGCCAACTTACGGAAGTGTGTATTGGAACGGTCATTCTGCAAGAGATACAAAGAATTTAAGAGGGTTTATTTTTCAACACCGAGTGACACTATATCGCTCAGTTAAGAAAAATATTGCATTGCCAATGCAAACTGCAGGATGGAATAAACAATTAATAAAAAATCGTTTAGAAGAACTTCTATTTATGGCCAATCTAGAAACAAAAAGTAACGATCCCGCATCTACCTTATCGGGTGGGGAAGTCCAGCGTATGGCATTAGTGCGTGCATTGGCTACATATCCTAAAATGGTAATAATGGACGAACCTACTTCAAGTTTAGACCCAAGCGCCACGACACAGTTTGAAGATTTAATATCAAATAGTGCTAATTCTGGTGTAAAATTTTTATGGGCAACACACAATATTAATCAAGCAAAACGCTTTGCTAACGATATAATCTTCATATCGGATGGTAAAGTTTCTGAAATTAGTGAAGCAAAGAATTTTTTCAAAAAACCTTCATCAATAAATGCTCAAAACTACATCAAAGGTTTATAATGAGATTTATTATTTTTCTATTTATGATGCTAGCCAGCTCTGTAAATGCCGAAAGACGAGAGCTTATTTTATCATCAACAACTTCAACTCAAAATTCAGGCTTGTATGACTATATTTTACCGATGTTTACAAAAGATACTGGAATTTCAGTAAAAGTTGTCGCTGTTGGAACTGGTCAAGCAATAAGAATAGCACGTAATGGTGATGCAGATGCATTATTAGTTCACCATCGTCCATCTGAAGATATTTTTATAAAAGATAATTTTGGCAAAGAGCGTTTTGATGTTATGTATAATGACTTTGTTCTAATTGGACCCCAAAAGAACAAAACCAAGTTTGAAACACTTTCAGATTTTTTTATTAAAGCCAAAACAACCAGTTTATTCCCATTTATTTCAAGAGGCGATGATAGTGGTACTCATAAAAAAGAAATAGAATTGTGGAATATTTTCACTAACAGTAAACCAAAAGAAAAATGGTACATTGAAATTGGATCAGGAATGGGTGCAGCTTTAAATATGGCCTCAGCAACAGATTCCTATACTTTGAGTGACCGAGGGACTTGGTTATCATTTAATAATAAAGGTAACTTAGAAATCAAATGGTCTGGTGATGATATAATGCAAAATCCATATGGTTTAATTTTAGTAAATCCTGCTATGTTTCCACACATCAAATCAAAATATGCCAAAGAGTTTGCTAATTGGATGATATCACCAAAAGGTCAAAAAGCGATAGGTGAGTTCAAAGTTGATGGTAAACAATTATTTTGTCCAAACGCAGAGAAAGAAAAGAAAAATAGATTATTAGCATGCCCAGCAAACTAATTTTGTAAGCTAGGGATATGCATTAGATGCATATCGGCTTTGCAGTATAAACACTTTTAAAATTCCAAACATTTGCTATTTTAATGATATGAGATGAAAAACTCTTTGGTCACCTCCTCCCGACCAAAAAATTTAAATGGCTTCGTATTCTCCCAAATCTGAAGCTACGAAAAAAAGAACGGTGATATGCTACCTCCTCCCAGCATGTTATCGTTTTTTTTTGCTTATTTTTAAAATTTTATTTATTTTCAATCATTTAAATGAGACACAAAACTTGCAATTACTTTTTTTGCTCCGCCGGAATCAAATACTATAGAGAGCTTATTTCCTTCAATACCAATAACAGTGCCTTCACCAAGCTTTGTATGCATTACTCTATCAGAAATTGAATACTTTTCTGTGACTTTAGCATCTATAATTACAGCTTGAGGGGTTTCTGAGCTATCTAAAAAGCGTTGCGATGTTCTAATTTGCATCCGCTTCCAACCAGGGGAATTATATGCATCAGCTTTTGCCGCACGCTCAGGTAAATCACTTTCGAATTCGATGTCTTGTCTTGAAGAATTTCCACCATACAAGCCAGGTGGAGTTAGAACCTCTATATTATCCGCAGGTAATTCATCAATAAATCTCGATGGCATTGACGACTGCCATTGACCGTATACTCTACGATTAGCCGCGAATGAAATAGTACAAACAGCTTCAGAACGTGTAATTCCTACATATGCTAAACGCCGTTCTTCTTCTAAACCCTTTTGACCAGATTCATCCATTGATCTTTGAGATGGAAATAATCCATCCTCCCAGCCAGGCAAGAAGACTATCGGAAACTCTAAGCCTTTTGCTCCATGAAGTGTCATTATAGATACTTTTTCAGTTGAGTCTGAGACATCATTTTCCATGATTAAACTCACATGTTCAAGAAAACCCTGAATATTTTCGAAGCCTTCCAGAGCTTTAACAAGTTCTTTTAAATTTTCAAGCCTACCTGCTGCTTCAGGCGTTTTGTCATTTTGCCAGAAATCTGTGTAGCCACTTTCTTCTAATATTGTTTGTGCAATTTCAACATGACTTGTTTTATCTGAAAAATTATCCAATGTTTCCAGAATTTCACTTCCTGTATTATTGGCTAAATTAGAATTAGATATCAGATTCTTCCAGCGGTCAAATCCATCTATTAATTTTCTTAACGAGTTAGACGCTTTTGAAGATAGTCCTCCTTCGTTTAACAAAATGCGAGCCCCCTCCAACATAGATACACCATGGTCACGGGCAGTTGTGTTAATTAATTGTTGCGCTTTCTCTCCAATACCACGTTTCGGTGTGTTGACTATACGTTCAAATGCCAAACCATCATCAGGACTCACGGCAACTCGGAAATAAGCCATTGCGTCTCGAATTTCCATTCGCTCATAAAATCTGGGGCCACCAATAACCCTATAAGGCAATCCAATACTCAGAAACCTGTCTTCGAATGAACGCATTTGATGAGATGCCCTGACCAAAATCGCCATACTATCTAAGCCAAAAGCAGGGAGCCCCCGCGTGCCTCTTTGATAACTCTCAAGGTCCTCTCCTACCCATCGAGCTTCTTCTTCACCATCCCAATGACCTATTAGACGTACTTTTTCACCATCCTTGCGTGCTGTCCATAGAGTTTTCCCAAGACGGTCTTTATTGCCTGCTATAATACCCGATGCTGCAGCAAGAATATCTGGCGTGGATCTATAGTTTTGCTCAAGGCGTACAACTTTTGCACCTTCAAAATCTCGTTCAAAGCGTAAAATATTTCCAACTTCAGCCCCACGCCACCCATAAATTGACTGATCATCATCACCAACACAGCATATATTTCTATGTTTTGCTGCTAAAAGACGTAACCACATATATTGTGCAACATTTGTATCTTGATACTCATCAACAAGTATATATTTAAATCCATTTTGATATTTCTCTAGAACATCCGCATTATTTTGAAAGATATTTACAACATGCAATAATAGGTCTCCAAAATCCGCTGCGTTTAAAGTTTTTAAGCGACTTTGATATTGCGTATAAAATTCAACACCTCGACCATTAAATCCATCCTCTCCTGATGGCACATGATTTGGACTCCAAGCGCGATTTTTCCAAGTATCAATAAGACCCAGTAATAAACGTGGAGGCCATCTTTTTTCATCAATATTTTCAGCTCTTAGTAATTGCTTTAACAATCTCAGTTGGTCATCAGTATCAAGAATTGTAAAATTTGATTTCAATCCAACTATCTCTGAATGTCTGCGTAATATCTTTACGCATAAAGAATGAAATGTTCCTAACCACGGAAGGCCATCACCAACATTGCCAAGCATCGCACCTACCCGACTCTTCATTTCCCGGGCAGCTTTATTTGTAAATGTTACTGCAAGTATCTCATTTGGCCAAGCTTGGTTCATATTCATTAAATGAACAATTCTTGTTGTTAATGCCTTTGTTTTTCCAGTACCAGCACCAGCTAACATTAAGACAGGCCCATTTAAAGTTTCAACTGCTGATCTTTGAGCAGAATTTAAATCTTCTAAATATGGTGTCTGTCTGACACCCATTGCTCTTTGAGATAACGTTGTATTACTTTCTATTTGAATAGCTTGATTTTCGTCTCTATTTTTCATTTTTATGGCACAACAATTTCATTAATATTACTTAACTATGTTCTACCATTGTTCCCCTAAGTTAATCAATCCAAATCCCACAAACAAGATTTCGATTATATCGAACTTATTGACATTCTCTTGCATGAATATCTCTATCACTCTAATGGTAGCTATATGAATATTGATGACATATATCCCAGCCTTAACGATCTAAAAAAACGTGCTAAACAACGTCTTCCATTTTTTGCATGGGAGTATTTAGATAGTGCAACCGGGGTAGAAGATCAAAAAACTAGAAATAGGATTGAATTAGACAAAATTCTATTTGAAACTCGTATTCTTCGAGGTGAATACACTCCTAATCAGGAAACTACTTTTTTAGGTAAAACTTATTCTCACCCATTTGGGGTAGCACCAGTTGGCATGTCAGGTATGATATGGCCAGGAGCTGAATACATATTGGCCAGAGGATGTGCAGATGCAAAAATCCCTTACTGTCTTTCAGCGGTTGCAACTGTCACGCCTGAAATGATCTCATCAAGTATTGGTGATATGGGCTGGATGCAGCTTTATCCCCCAACTGATCCAAATGTGAGACGCGACATGCTTCGTCGGGCAAAAGATTCTGGATTTCATACTCTTGTATTGACTGTAGATGTTCCCGCACCAAGTCGTAGAGAACGTCAACGAAGAGCGCAACTAACTATCCCCCCTAGAATTACACCTAAAATGTTGTGGGAAACGGCAACACACCCTTCTTGGGCACTAGGAACTGCAAGATATGGGCAACCTAGGCTTCGATTTGCTGAAAGCTATGTCAAAGTTAAAGGCAATACATCATCTACTGCTCATCCAGGCTATATCATTAGAGGCAAACCTGACTGGAATTACCTTTCAGAGCTTAGAGACGAATGGGATGGGCATATTATTGTAAAAGGCGTTACGTCTGCACATGATGCATCGAAATTAAAAGATGTTGGTGCTGATGCAGTCTGGGTTTCAAATCACTCTGGTAGGCAGTTTGATGGTGGGCAAAGCAGTATAGAGACTTTACCTGGAATTCGTAAAGCTGTTGGTGATAGTTTTCCACTTATTTTTGATAGTGGCGTAGAAGGTGGTTTAGATATCTTGCGCGCAATAGCGCTTGGAGCAAACTTTGTTATGTTAGGTCGTGCTTTTCATTATGCATTAGCTGCACTAGGGAAAAAAGGCTTTGAACAAATGGCATTTATTTTATCTGATGATATAAATACCAATATGTACCAAATGGGAATAGAAGAACTATCACAATCTTCTGATAGGATAATAAAGCGAGATTAAAGTTGCGAAAAGTATTGGTAATATCTGATATACACCTGCGTTCCAAAAAAAGAAATATTATTGGCCTAGATCCATTAAGACAATTCACAGAAGCTCTTTCACATGCCCTGAAAAAACATCCTGACGCAGAACATATGATATTGATTGGTGATATGACACATTCTGGGCATGTCAGTGAATATGAAATGCTAAAAAGAGCAACAAACACATATAAGATACCCATAACATTTATGTTGGGCAATCACGACAATAGAAGTAATTTTAAAAAAGTATTCCCTGAAATACCTTTAGACAACGAAGGATACTTACAAAAAAAAATATCTTTAGGTGACGATGTATTAATATGTTTGGATACTTTAAACTCATCCCCACAACTAGAAATAGAACATGAGGGTAAATTGTGTGAAAAGCGACTCGAATGGTTGGAACAAGAATTAAGCCAAGCCAAAAACAAACGGATATCAATTTTCACCCATCATCCACCACATAACATTGGCTTTCCCGGTATGGATAAAATTAAGCTTAGTAACAGCGCTGATTTATTTAACATTATTAAAAAGTATAAAAATACAAAGCATATATTCTCAGGGCATGTTCACAGATCAATATCCGGAAATACAAATGGTATTGGTTTTACAATATTTAAAAGTACATGCCATCAAATGCCCATGGACTTGCTTTCATTAGACTCCAGTCTTTCAGTAAAAGAGCCTGCGGCTTATGGAATCGTTTTATTTGATGACCAGAGTATAATTGCCCATACTGAAGATTACCAAATAGCCAAACAGGCTGATCCTTCTAACTTAGATGCAATACCAGATAAATTGTAAAAAGAGAAAAAAGCTCTTGCGGCAGGGAAAAAGTTGCGTATAACGCCCTTACCCAAGAGAACAATTTTTCTCTTCCAAGGAAGCGGGCGTAGCTCAGGGGTAGAGCATAACCTTGCCAAGGTTAGGGTCGAGCGTTCGAATCGCTTCGCCCGCTCCAAATACCACTAGATGGTATCTAAAAGGTCACCAATTGGTGGCCTTTAGTTTTTTATTACAAAAAAAATCAATTAGAAATGTTAGCAATACGCAGATTCTAGTCGATTTTACTTTACCAATATATTTTATCACTTAATCATTAAATTCTAGAAATATATAGGATTAGAAATGAAACTTTTAAGATATGGCCCTTTAGGACAAGAAAAAACTTGTATTCTTGATATTGAGGGTAAAATTCGAGATCTTTCAGCATATATAAAAGATTTATCTGGTGACTCAGTATCTCTAGAAAACTTAAATAAGATTAAGGCACTAAATTTAGAAAAATTACCAATATGTCCAGATGGGGATAGGATTGGATCGTGTTTGGCGGATGCACCAAACTTTTTTTGCATTGGTTTAAATTATGCAAAACATGCTGCAGAAACTGGAAGCAAATTGCCAGATGAGCCATTAGTATTTAATAAAGCCACCTCAGCAATTATTGGACCATTTGACAATCTTAAGATTCCTAAGGGATCTGTGCATACTGATTGGGAAGTGGAGCTTGGATTGGTAATTGGAAAACCATGTTACCAAGTATCACAAGATGACGCTTTAAGTTATGTTTCAGGTTACTTTACTGCAAATGATGTATCTGAGCGCACTTATCAAAAACACAGATCTGGCCAATGGGTAAAAGGAAAATCATCTCCAACATTTGCACCAATTGGGCCATATTTAGTAACTGCAGATGAGGTGGATGACCCACAAAATTTATCACTTAAAACAACTATAAATGGCAAAGTAATGCAGAGTTCAAATACTGACGATATGATATTTAATTTAAAAAAAATAATATCAACATTGTCAGAATATATGGTCCTTCGTACTGGTGATATAATTGTAACCGGAACACCAGAAGGGGTTGGCGCAGGTATAAAACCTAATCCTAGGTTTTTACGAATAGGAGACACTATTGAGGTTGAAGTAGAGAGCTTAGGAGCTCAAAGCATGAAGGCCGTATAGTTACTTACTCTTTTGCACTCTTTGCATAAGTTCCTCAGCAGTTTCAATGCGTTCCGAATAACGATCCACTAAGCTAGATTTTATATCCCGGGTAATAAGTGTAAATTTCATAAGTTCTTCCATTACATCAACTATTCTGTTGTAATTACCTGAGGGCTTCATTCTACCATTCTCATCAAATTCCTTCCACGCCTTTGGAGTTGAGGATTGATTTGGTATAGTAAGCATGCGCATCCATCGCCCTAAAATTCGCAACTGATTTACTGTATTAAAGCTTTGCGATCCACCATTCACTTGCATTAAGGCTAGTGTTTTCCCTTGTGTTGGCCTTACTGCACCATCAGACAAAGGAACCCAGTCAATTTGTGTTTTCATTACCCCAGTCATTGCTCCATGGCGTTCTGGAGATGACCAAACCATACCTTCTGACCATTTAACTAATTCATGAAGCTCTAAAACTTTTGGATGGGATATATTTTCTTCATCTACTAGTGGCAAACCTGCAGGATTATAAAATTTTACATCCGCACCAAGCTTTACCAATATTCTACCCGCCTCTTCCGCTACGAGTCTGCTATAAGATTTTTCCCTTAAAGATCCGTATAAGATTAATATTTTTACAGGATGCAACGATATATTTTTACTAATCAATGAATTAATATCTATTTGCTTGAATTCATCATTATTAATATTCGATGTTGTCATTATATTTTCTTAATCTCGCTTTTTATTAAGCTGAAAATTTAGGTGAGATTTAACTGTAGGCCATTCAGATTTAATAATAGAATATACTGCGGTATCACGCAAAGTTCCATTTGGCATTGTTGAATGGTTTCTTAAAATACCATCAAATTTTGCTCCAAGCCTTTCAATAGCTTTTCTACTTTGTGTATTAATAAAGTGTGTTCTAAACTCAACAGCAATACAATTTAACTTCTCAAAAGCATGTGCCATAAGTAGTAGCTTACATTCAGTATTTATAAATGTTCGTTGAGTTGATTTTGAAAGCCAAGTTGATCCAATTTCAACTCTTCTATTAGTAGCATCAATATTCATAAAAGTTGTCATGCCAACAGCAAGTCCAGTGGCTATATCGATAATAGCAAATGGTTGCATCGATCCCATTTCTCGTAATCTTAATCTTTTATTTATTTCTTCAAGCATATCGTCTGCGTTTGGGATAAAAGTATACCAAAGTAAATTCAATTCACCATCTCTGACCGCATCTTGTAAATCATTTAAATGATTTACAGAAAGAGGATCAATTCTTACATAATCACCTAAAAGAGTAATATCTTCAGGCCAATGCTTCATTTCTTTGTTACACCCAATTCTGATATACCACCATTTGCAGCAGACCATTTTAATGGATTATTTAAAAAGGATTCAACCTGGTCGAGAGCACTAGCATTAAAGTTTCCACCTTCACGGGCTGCTCGAAGAATATCCCACCACGTTAAAAGATAATGAAGTTCTAATCCGTTTTCTGCGAGCATCTCATGTGTATTTTCAAAAATATCATAATAAAATATTACCAAAATATGTTCGCAAATTGCTTCGGCACGTCTTATTGCTTCTGCAAACATAAGTTTAGAGCCACCGTCAGTTGTTAAATCCTCTACTAATAATACACGCTGATTTGGATAAATATCACCTTCAATTTGTGCATCACGACCATAACCCTTAGGTTTTTTCCTTACATACTGCATTGGTAAAGACATCTTATCTGCAATCCATGCAGCAAAAGGAATGCCAGCAGTTTCCCCTCCAGCAGCACTATCAAATTTTTCAAACCCAACTTCACGATATAGTGTAGCAACTGCAAAATCCATTAACGCAGACCGTATTCTGGGATGACTTATTAGTTTTCGACAATCAATATAAACTGGCGAAGCAAGCCCCGAAGCAAATGTATAGGGTTCTTCAGGACGAAATTTTACTGCTTCAATTTCTAAAAACATTTTAGCAGCCAAATTTGCCATTTGTTCTTTTGTTGCAAAAGTATTTGGAAAAGCCATATCTAACCCTCTTTAAATTTTCTAATCTTTATCTAGATTCGTCCAACAAGCCAAGTCTCACAATTGCAGGAAAAAAATAATAAATATATAAGAACTTTATGGAAGAGCGTTTCAAATCAACTAAGAACCAAAAACTTCAAAATGCCTATGGAATGTGGGCATCCAAGATAGATAATAAGCAAATAATTGCAATTTGTCTTTATGATCCAGAACATGAAATGGCTGCATTTTTTGGCATTTCCGCAGTAGGAAAACAAGTCTGCATCGTTTCAAACGATATTATGAAAAATCTTGATAAAAGATTTACAGCTCTTACAGAAAAGAAAGCCCCCTCTAGCTGCTTAATGCCTACTGGAAAACCAAATAGTTTTATTACCTTCACAAGTGGATCTACTAATAATCCAAAAGCAATTTTGCGAAGTCAAAAGAGTTGGATTTATAGCTTCAAAAAAAATGGCGTTTTAAAAAATGATACAGTTGCCGTTCTAGGGAATTTGTCTCATTCGTTAGCACTCTATGCGGCTACAGAGGCAATGCATATCGAGGCAGATTTGATTTTTACTGGATTACGCCCAAAAGGACAGCCTACAGTTATTTATGCAACGCCTACCTTGTTAAAATTAATTTATAAAAATGATAGTATTTATCCAATTGTACGTAAAATTTTTATTGGAGGTGGAGTATTTAATGAAGCCGATCGAATGTTTTGCAATCACCGATTCCCCAATGCTGAAATTAAGGTTTTTTACGGAACAGCTGAAACAAGTTTTATTACTGTATCCGATGATAAAACTCCTCCAAATTCAGTTGGCCGTGCTTATGAAGGTGTGGAAATTGAAATTAAAAATGAAGCAGTTTTCATAAAGTCACCCATGATAGCTGAAAATTATCTTGATAACCAAATTTTAATGGATGTTAATATCTATTTTCCCACAGGAGAATTAGGCAGAGTTGATAATAATGGATTTCTTTTTTTAAAAGGTAGATTAGATAGAGCAGTCAACATTTCAGATAAAATCATTTATTTGGATGTATTAGAGGATGATCTTTTATCACTTCCTGGAATAGAATATGCAGCAGTAATTGCACTTCCAAATTCAAAAAGAGGACAAAAGGTATTTGCTGCAGTATACGGTAATAATGCATCTCATAATCAAATATCAGAGATCCTTAGCTTAAAAGAATGGCCATTACTTCTATCCGGAAAAACTGATTATGTAAAAATTACTGCAATATTGAAAGATTTTTTTTATGAAAAATGATGCTTATATAATTGCTGCCAAGCGTACTGCAGTTATTCCAAAAGGTGGTGCCTTTAAAACATTGAACATTCATGAATTAGCTGCACCAGTTATTAGGGCTCTATTAAAAGAGGCTAATGTGCCGAGTACATCTATTAATGAAATAATACTTTCGAATGCTGTTGGAGGAGGTGGCAATCCTGCAAGGCCAACAGCTTTAGCTGCAGGCCTTCCAGAGCATATTGGAGGTTTTACAATAGACAGGCAGTGTACTGGAGGGCTTGATGCCATATGGTTGGCTGCCCAAATGGTAATGTCGGGTTCACATAACATTATTATTGCTGGCGGTTCAGAGAGTGCATCATGTAGACCAATAAGAATGAGAATTAATCATAATACTGGGGAAAAAATTGCATATGATCGACCAATTTTTACAGGCTTAAAAGATAGAGATCCAGATATGATAGACTCTGTAGCAGAAATTGCAGTCTCATCAGGCATCTCAAAAGAAGCGCAAGAAGCTTGGGCGATTAATAGTCATAAAAAAGCTTCAAATACAAATTTCAAAAGTGAAATTGTTAATATAAACAATCAAAACAAAGACACTTTTACACGTAAATTAAATAAAAAAATATGTGAGCGGGCACCTATTTTGAAAGGCAATATTTCATCTGCTACAACAGCAGTTGACTCAGATGCTGCAGCTTTTTGCATAGTGGTTAGTGAGAAAGTCGCTAAAAACTTTCCAAATGCTATTAGAATTGTCCATGGCGTTTCATCCGCAGGAGTTCCTGATACTCCAGCTTTTGCAACAATAAATTCTATTAATAGAATTCTTGAAACTACAAAAATTACAATTGAGTCATTGAAAGTCATTGAAATAATGGAGGCATATTCAGCTCAAGCCATAATAGCCAAAAATGAATTTAAATTTAATGAACAATTAATAAACAGAGGTGGTGGTGCATTAGCACGCGGACATCCAATCGGAGCATCTGGTGCAATCCTAGCTGTTAGATTATTTCATGAATTACAAAAAACAGATGGAAATGGGTTAGCAACAATTGCAGCTGCTGGTGGCCTTGGAAGTGCACTTATATTATCTACTGTTAGCCCATGATAAAACTGAATTTGGTCGTGATTTATGGATACCATTTGCTATAAATCCTGCCAAAATACATTTAATGATATCACCAGGTATAAATGGAGACATAGTTAATAAAGATTGGAAAAAATCCATTTTGGCACCAATCATATAATATGGGATAGCAATTACATACAGAACTATAATACTTCCAAAAAATGCGGCAAAACTAGCTGTAAAACTAATAGGCATATGCTTAAATTTTTCCATTATGTACCCCGTAGTATATGCAGCTATAGGAAAGCCAAATAAGAACCCAGCCCATGGGGTAGTAAATACTCCTAATCCTCCACGTCCACCGGCCAAAAGTGGCAGCCCAAGAGCAACCAAAGACAGAAAAAGTAAAACTGCTAAAGCTCCTCTTTTAGCTCCTAGGATCACCCCACATAACATAACCCCAAGACTTTGGGCTGTAATTGGAATCCCACTTATTAATGTTAATTTTGGTAGAAGCCCAAGCACTGCAATCAATCCAGAAAATAATGCAATGTAAACTATATTTCTTTCCATAAGATTAGATCCCACCTCGTGCTCGTATCGCTTCTGCTACTCTATCTGCATCGTCAATTACCGTAATAAAAATTGGAAGAATAATACGCCAATTCGTACGCTTTAAAGCTCTTGCTCGCCAACTTTCTAATAATTGTTTTGCGCGCTCTATTAATACCGGTGTAAATCGAATAACCATCCCAAGTGCAAGGCCAATCGATGATGTTTTAACACCAATCAACTTTAATGGATGCAATATCCATAAAAAAAATTCAATCATATCAGAAAGTTTTGATGTCACAGTTACAAAATTAGCTAAAGCAAACAAAACCAGCAACCTAAGGCATGTAACTGTTCCAGCTAAATATTCTCCACGAATTAAATGAAAAATCCATATTAGCAAAATCACCCAAATTAATGGGCGGAGTAGAAGAATTCCTTTTCGCAAAGCAAAGAGTGATACTGAAGAATATAAAAATATTAAGCCGACTAAAAAAACTGATAATAATAACCAATTATTGATAAAAAAAATGATTACAGAAATAAAACTTAAAGCTGCCAGTTTATATCCAATTTTTAGATTGTGAGCCCAAGAAGGCCCCATAATACTAATAGCTAACATTTGCACGCCTCTGCATTTCTTCTTCAAAATCAGGCATGACATTTTCGTAAGAGCCGTCCTTGATTATTTTTCCATTGTCTATCCATAATATACGATCAAAATCTACTAATATATCCTTATTATGAGTAATCATTACGATCTGTTGGCTCAATTTATTCAATTCATGTCTCAATTGTAATGAGGTAGGTAAATCAAGCCCAGCATATGGCTCATCTAAAATGATAACGTCAGGTTTCATCGCTAAAACAGCAATTAAACATAAAAAATGTCTTTGTCCTTGTGATAAATTATGTGCAAGCTGATCTGACCATTTCAATCTATCAAATTGCAATAAAATTTCATTAGACCTTTCTTCTGCTTCAATGCGTGTCATTCCTTGTTGCATTAACCCAAAACTAATTTCTTCAATACATGTAGGAAAAATAATTTGGTGATCTGGGTTTTGGAAAATAATTCCGACAGTTTTCAAAGCGGCTTTCCGGTCTTTATATATATCGATATCATTAATTCTGATGGAACCAGAAATTGGAGCAATCAATCCAGAAATCAATCTTGCTAAAGTCGACTTGCCAGATCCATTAACACCAACAATTCCGATACGCTGTTCGGAAACATTCAAAGTAATTTGATCAATCACGCGATGTGTTTCAAATTCAAAAATTACATCTTTTAAATATATTGCCATATTTCCCAACCATCGTCTTGCTTCTCAATTACATCGAATGTAACTCAGCATCAAGAAACATCACGGGGTAAGCCCCAATTGGACATAAATGAACCTTACTGCTTTAAATTCACCTAACTACAGAAGATATTTTATTGGATCAGCTGCAGCAGTAAATGGATTATGGATCTTGCGTGTCGTAATAACATGGATTGCATGGGAAACATCATTATCTGCAACTTTTGTGGGGTTAATAGCAGCACTAACAATGCTACCCACAATGATTATTGGCCCTTTTTTTGGAGCCATAATGGACCGCTCAAATATTATAAAAGCAGCTTATGCTACTAATATTGGAATGATTATAGCAGCGCTCATCACTGTTATTTCTATATTGATAGAAATTATATCACCATTTTCTTTAATATTATTAGCAATATATATCGGCATCATAACCGCTGCACATCATCCAATGAGGTTATCTATTGGACCACGATTAGTTCAGAAGAAACAAATAAGCTCAGTATCAGCTCTTGCTGCATTAAATTTTAATACTGCTCGTGTAATTAGCCCTTTTGTTGCAGGAGTGTTGATTGAATATTTTGGAACACTTTTTGCACTTTTAGTCGCAATATTATTATATTTACCGAACATAATAATTTACGCGACGCTAAAACCCAGAGCATTAAAACTATCTAGTGAATATCAAAGTATGTTTGCGGCAATAAAAGAAGGATTTTATTTTGTATGGAGTTCTAAATATTTACGTCTTATTTTTCTAATTTCAGCTGTTTATACCATATCAATAAGATCTGTAGCAGAAATTCTTCCAGTAATAGCCGATGGTACTTTCTCAAATGGCGCAAGTGGATTAGGTCAACTCGCAGCAACAGTTGGTATGGGCTCTCTTTGTGCGGCACTTTATAAAGCTCTAGGAACCTCTGAACGTGTGGCTGCATTTAGTCATTCTATAATATTAGTAACTGTCTTTGGAATGATCTCTGCGTGGCTGCTAACTATAACTCACCAATGGTCACTTGCTTTAATCTCAGCAAGCTGCATGGGTTTTTCTGCAACTTACTTAGGCGTTAGTTTTCAAGCAGAAATACAAGCTGATTTGAATGACAATATTAGAGGCCGTGTGATGAGTCTGTGGGGTATGATAACACTAGGCTCCATGTCTTTAGGCTCACTTCTTTTGGGCTGGGTAGCTGATATATTTGGGCTCTTTTTTGCTGGATCAAGTTTAATTTTCTGTTCATCAATTTGTTTATTATACATCTCTTTAAAATCACAAAGTTTCAGAAAGTAAAAACATCTTTTGTATTTCCTCATAAAAATGGGGAGACTAATCCCCCCATTTAAAAATTCTATATCTCTAAATAATTTTAACTACAGCCACTGGTCGCTCCACATGTATTACATTTCATACATGTACCATTTCGAACCAGCGTATAGTTTCCACAATCGCCACAAGCGTCGCCTTCATAACCTTGCATTTTAGCTTTTGCGCGATCATCTAATTGAGGGAGACCTACAGATTTCTGTGCACTGATTGAAACCGCACTGTCAGTCCCTGTTGCTTCTTGAATGGGTACGCTATCTTCAAACAAATTAGCTTGACCACCCTGTAAAACCATTAACTCTTGAGGTAATCTTTTTCTAAGATAGCCTGTAGAAGATACTTGTTTGATCATTGCAAGATTTTCTTCGTTCGTTTGTTGGCTCGCTGATACACCTTCATCTTCACCCTTACCAAGAGTATCAAAGCTTTCTCCTTCAGGTTGAACATGTGCTAAATCGGTTCGATCTAAATAGGAAATAGCTAGCTCTCGGAATATATAATCAAGAATTGATGTCGCAGATTTAATACTATCATTTCCCTGCACCATTCCAGCAGGATCAAATCTTGTAAAAGTAAATGCATCAACAAATTCTTCTAATGGAACCCCATATTGAAGACCAACTGATACAGCTATAGCAAAATTATTCATCATTGCTCGGAAGCCTGCACCCTCTTTGTGCATATCAATGAAAATTTCACCAATTTTACCATCTTCATATTCCCCAGTTCGAAGGTAGACTTTGTGGCCTCCCACATTTGCTTTTTGGGTGTACCCTTTACGTCGCTCCGGTAAACGTTCACGCGCTTGCCTATTGACCTCCTTGATAATCACTTTTTCTACAATCTTTTCAGCTAAAATCTGTGGGCGATCCCCAGCAGGTGCTTCCATTAGTGTTTCTTCCAAGTCATCTTCATCATCATCAATAAGAGCTGATGAAAGTGGCTGTGAAAGCTTAGATCCATCTCTATATAAAGCATTTGCTTTTACACCTAATGACCAAGACAATTCATATGCCGCTTGGCAGTCTTCTATTGTCGCATCATTTGGCATATTTATTGTTTTTGATATTGCCCCAGAAATAAAAGACTGTGCAGCAGCCATCATGGTTATATGGCTTTCAACTGATAAGTATCGGGTACCGATACGGCCACATACATTTGCACAATCAAAAACACCATAATGCTCTTCTTTTAAATGCGGAGCACCTTCTAATGTCATGGTACCACAAACATGATTGTTAGCGTGCTCTATTTGTTTTTTTGAAAATCCAAGATGCGACAATAAATCAAATGTTGGGTTATTCAAAAGTTCATCTGGTATACCTAAAGTTCCTTTGCAGAACTCTTCTCCTAATGTCCATTGATTGAAAACAAATCTTATATCAAAAGCTGATGGCAATGCCGCCTCAACTTTGTCAATTTCAACCTGACTGAAACCGTGTCCAATTAATGCAGTATGATTAATGCCTGGAGCATTACCCATTGTACCATGGCCTACTGCATAAGAAATGATTTCTTCTGCTTCAGCTGAACCATATCCCATAGTTGCTAAAGCAGCTGGAACAGATTGATTTATTATTTTAAAATATCCACCACCAGCTAATTTTTTGAATTTAACAAGCGCAAAGTCAGGTTCAATACCTGTTGTGTCACAATCCATCACAAGGCCAATTGTCCCTGTTGGAGCAATCACAGAAACTTGCGCATTTCTATAGCCATGCGCTTCACCTAGCTGAACAGCCTCTTCCCATGAAGTTTTGGCTAAATCGATTAAATTACGATCAGGGCAATTCTTTGCATCAAGTGGTACTGGCTTTACCTCAAGCCCTTCATACCCAGCTTTTTTACCAAATGCCGCACGTTTATGGTTTCGCATAACACGTAACATGTGTTGTGAATTTTTTGCATATCCTGGGAATGGGCCCAGTTCTTTGGCCATTTCCGCGGATGTTTTATAAGATATGCCAGTCATTAATGCAGTAAGTGCTGCACACATAGATCGGCCTTCGTCACTATCATAAGACAAGCCCATGTTCATCAACAAACCACCAATATTAGCATACCCAAGGCCAAGTGTTCTAAAGTCATATGATCCACGTGCGATAGCTTCTGATGGAAATTGAGCCATAAGCACGGACGTCTCGAGAGTTATTGTCCATAATCGGGTTGCATGCATGTATGCATCTGCATCAAATTCACCATCTTTAAAAAATTTCAAAAGATTCATTGATGCTAAATTACACGCTGTATCATCTAAGAACATGTATTCAGAACAAGGATTAGAACCACGTATTTGTCCATCTTCAGGACAAGTATGCCATGCATTAATAGTATCATGATACTGAACTCCAGGATCAGCACATGCCCAAGCAGCATGACCTACATCTTCCCATAATTCTTTTGCTTTAACAGTTTTGGAAACTTTTCCATCTGTTCTACGAATTAATTCCCAGTCTTCATCATTCTGTACTGCTTTCAAAAATGCATCAGTTACACGAACTGAATTATTAGAATTTTGGCCAGCAACTGTATTGTAAGCCTCTGAATCCCAGTCCACGTCATAGCTAGGGAATTCAATACTGCTGTAACCTTGTCGAGCATATTGCAAAACTCTATTTACATAAGTCTCTGGGATCATAACTTTTTTGGCAGATTTTACAGCAGCTTTAAGATTTGCGTTCACTTTAGGATCGAAAGCATCTTCTTCTGCTCCATCCCAAGAACGGATAGCAGAAAATATTTCGTTTAATTTTAATTCATGCAACTTGGAGCCCGCAACTAGAGAAGCTACTTTTTGCTCTTCTTTTACTTTCCAACTAATGAATTCTTCCACGTCTGGATGATCCATATCACAGATAACCATCTTTGCAGCGCGTCGCGTAGTACCCCCTGATTTAATCGCTCCAGCAGCACGATCACCAATCTTGAGAAAAGACATTAGACCTGAGGATTTACCACCCCCACCTAAAGACTCGTCCGAACCCCTCAATGAAGAAAAATTAGTGCCAGTACCTGATCCATATTTGAATAAACGCGCTTCACGGACCCATAGGTCCATTATTCCACCTTCATTAACCAGGTCATCTTTCACGGATTGTATAAAACATGCATGGGGTTGTGGATGTTCGTATGAGCTGTTGGATTGCACCATAACGCCTGTTTTGAAATCTACATAATGATGGCCTTGTGATGGACCATCGATACCATATGCCCAATGCAAACCAGTGTTGAACCACTGTGGGCTATTAGGCGCAGTCATTTGAGCTGCTAGCATATAACGCATTTCATCATAGTAAGATTGTGCGTCAGCTTCAGTATCAAACATTCCGCCTTTCCAACCCCAGTAAGCCCAAGCTCCAGCCAATCGATTAAATACTTGCTTTGATGATGTTTCACCTAAATATTCACCGTTTGGTTTTACTTGCTGCCCATCGCGTGGTGCTGATCGCCATAAAAATTCTGGGACATCGTTTTCTTCTACACGGATAAGATCATTAGAAACGCCAGCTTTTCGAAAATATTTTTGTGCAATTACATCAGATGCAACTTGGCTCCATGATTCTGGAACTTCAACATCATCTAATGAAAATACAATTGATCCATTTGGATTACGTATCTCAGAAGTTGTTTTATGAAATGCGATTCCCGCATATGCGTCTTGATTAGCTTTCGTAAACCGTCGTTCTATTTTCATTTCTGCCTCATTTTTTCTTTATTTATGCCTCTTTTGTTCCTTATTAGGCCTAGGTTTATGCTTTTTTTACTTTAAATCAGTAAAATTATTTAAAATATTACCAACCACTACATATGGTAGACCACTGGAACTCTTATACAAACTGTATCATAGTGACGCCTCGGTCAACGACTTTATTTTGTTTTTTTATACTTTTTTTAGTTGACTACCTGTTAAAACCAGCCTGTGGATAAGTCAAAATAACTACACTAAAGTATATGCAAAAAAAAAAATTAATATTTATAAATAGATAGCATTTTAAAAAGTATAAAATCATATAAATGAATATATAAAATAACTATAAAAAAAAAATCGCTAAAAAGCGATTTAATTTTTATTTTTCATTAAATGGTCGGGACGGCTGGATTCGAACCAACGACCCCTTGTACCCAAAACAAGTGCGCTACCAGACTGCGCCACGCCCCGACTAGGCTGCGGTTTACAAAACTAGTACGATAATGGAAAGCCCTAAAATGCATCATTTACTGGAAAAATCAAAAATTAACACTTCCAAATTGCGAGTTCTTGATCAATTAGTGGATATCTCATTTCAGAATTGGGTTTAATTCCTAATTTATCAAGCATTCCTGCATTTATTTCAAGAACGTATTGTATAGAATTACCTCCATAAATATTAGTAAGATCAAATGGAATTGCGTTCCTATGTGCATTTTTTAAAACACCCTTAGAATCAAAAAATAATAGATCCAGGGGTATAATGGTATTTCTCATCCAAAAATTTACTTCTTGTTCATGATCATAAACAAACAACATACCCGAAAAGCGGTCTAAGGATTCTCTGAACATTAAACCTTTTGCTCTTTGTTCTTTATTACTAGCAAGCTCAACTCTAAATTTTACTGCCCCACCTACCCACCGTATATCTACAATGTTATCTGAACAGGAATAAGCGTAAGTACCAGAAAAAGTACATAATACGAAAACAACTAGTTTGAGTATATTGACTATGGGCTCAACCTATCAATTGACCATTCATTTTCATTTTGGGTACGCGTCCAGCGAAATCTATCATGTAATCTAGCTTCTCCATCAGCCCAAAACTCTATTTCAACTGGATTTATTCTAAATCCACCCCAAAAACTTGGCCGTTTAGGAGTAGTACCATTTTCATTTAATGCCTGTTCATACCAATTTTCAAGAACTGATCTATCTTCAATCACTTGAGATTGTCGAGAAGCAACCGCCCCTACTCTACTTTGTGGAGATCTACTATCAAAATAAATATCAGCTTGTTTACCTTCTGCTTTTTCAACAGATCCACGCACTCTAATTTGCCGCCTAAGTGACTTCCAGTGAATAACAAAAGCTGCTTGTCCTGATGCGATTAACTCACGACCTTTTTTGCTTTCATAGTTTGTATAGAAAACAAAAGCATCACTCTCAATTTCTTTTAATAAAACCATTCTAACATTAGGTAATCCAGTGTTATCAACTGTTGCTAAAGCAATTGCATTGGCATCATTTAGTTCTAATTCTTTTGCCTGATCCATCCAGTCTCTTGCTAATTCAAAAGGATTTTCACCTGCAAATTTTCCTGATCTATCCATTGTTCTATCCCTGTTTGGATTTAAAATAACTTTTATACAGGCAAAGACAAGTAATTGAACATATTTTAACCCTTTTTCTTGAAGGTCGGCCTTCCTTGATCTATTCATGAAAAAATACTTTTATCCATTGGAGAAATATCATGGGCATTATGGACGGAAAACGTGGACTGATTATGGGTGTTGCCAATAAACAGTCAATGGCATGGGGTATTGCTCAGGCGTGCCACGAACAAGGTGCTGAGATGGCATTTTCTTACCAAGGCGACGCATTAAAAAAACGAGTTGGACCCTTAGCAGAGAGTATAGGATGTGACACTGTTTTGGAATGTGATGTGACTAACGAAGCATCAATGGACAATTTATTTTCTGAATTAGAAAATAAATGGGGTAAAATAGATTTTATTGTACATGCAATTGGCTTTTCCGATAAAAATGAACTTAGAGGAAGGTACGTGGATACCTCAGCAGAAAACTTTAGAATGACCATGGATATATCTGTTTATTCTTTTACAGCAGTTGCTCAAAGAGCTGAAAAAATCATGAACGAAGGCGGCTCAATGTTAACCCTTACATACTACGGTGCTGAACAAGTAATGCCTCATTATAATGTAATGGGAGTTGCAAAAGCAGCGTTAGAAGCTTCTGTAAAATATTTAGCAGAAGATCTAGGCAAAGATGGGATTCGTGTAAATGCAATTTCAGCGGGCCCCGTTAAAACATTGGCCGCTTCAGGAATTGGTGATTTTCGCTACATATTAAAGTGGAATGAATTAAACTCCCCACTTAGACGGAACATAAACATAGATGATGTGGGAAAATCAGCAATGTATTTGTTATCTGATCTTTCATCAGGTGTAACTGGCGAAAATTTACATGTAGACGCAGGATATCATGTTGTTGGTATGAAAGCTGTCGACGCACCTGATATTGATGTAGTCACAGGAAGAAAAGAATGACAAATCAATTACCACATGAAAAAGGCTTCCATGTAAGTTGGGATCAGCTACATCGAGACAGTCGAGCATTGGCATGGCGACTTGATGGCAAAGGACCTAATGATGGTAATTGGAAAGCTGTTATAGGAATAACCCGAGGTGGAATGGCACCAGCAATGATTGTAGCAAGGGAACTTGATATCCGCGTTGTAGATACAATATCTGTTAAATCATACGATCACCAAGCTCAATCAGAAGCAATAGTTTTAAAATCACCAGATTCTGATTTAATTGGAGATGGACAAGGAATATTAATAATAGATGACTTGGTTGATTCAGGTAGAACTCTAGAAATTGTAAGGAAAATGTACCCAAAAGCTCATTTTGCAACAGTCTACGCAAAGCCAAAAGGCCACCCAATGGTAGACACCTTTATTACGGAAGTTAGCCAAGATACTTGGATTTTCTTTCCCTGGGACATGGCTTTACAATATGTTGAACCGTATCGTGGAAACTAATTATAATTAAAATAATTAAGGAAATCTGATGACTTCTCGTACAGAGCCTACCTTTCGTGAATCAGTAAATATGATGTTCGATAAAGCCATCAGCTTAATAGATATATCGCCAGGCCTCGCTCAAAAAATTAAAGTTTGCAATTCTACTTATACAGTCAGATTTGGTGTAAAGCTTCGTGGTGATATTCATACATTTACAGGTTACCGGTCGGTACATTCAGAACATAAAGAACCTGTCAAAGGTGGCATTAGGTTTGCAACTTCAGTCAACCAAGACGAAGTTGAAGCATTAGCGGCACTCATGACATATAAATGCGCACTTGTTGAAGCACCTTTTGGTGGATCAAAAGGTGGACTGCATATTGACCCAACCCAGTGGGAACCAGATGAAATCGAAAAAATCACACGTCGTTTTGCATACGAATTAATAAAAAGAGACCTTATTCACCCTTCTCAAAACGTTCCTGCCCCAGATATGGGCACTGGTGAAAGAGAAATGGCGTGGATAGCCGATCAATTCCGAAGAATGAATACCTCTGAAATAAATGCAGATGCCTGTGTAACGGGAAAACCGTTAAATAAGGGTGGAATAATTGGTCGTGTAGAAGCGACGGGACGAGGAGTTCAATATGCTCTTCAAGAATTTTTTCGTCATAAAGACGATGTAAAGACATCAGGATTATCAGGATCATTGGCAGGTAAACGTATAATAGTTCAGGGATTGGGTAATGTTGGTTATCATGCGGCTCACTTCTTATCGACGGAAGATGGATGTAAGATAACTGCAGTCATTGAGCGTGATGGAGCAGTAATAAACGACGATGGCATTAATATAAATCAGCTACAAACTCATCTGATAGAAAATAAAGGTGTTAAAGGTTTTTCTGGTGCAAATTATGTTAGCAATGGCTCTGAAATATTAGAAAAAGATTGTGATATTCTTATACCTGCAGCGATGGAAGGCGTTATCAATCTTTCAAACGCTCAAAGAATAAAAGCAAACGTAATTATTGAAGCAGCAAACGGACCAGTAACGGCTGGAGCAGATGAAATATTAACTGCTGCCGGCACAATCATTATTCCTGATATGTACGCTAATGCAGGAGGCGTAACAGTATCATATTTTGAATGGGTTAAGAATTTATCTCATATAAGATTTGGCCGTATGCAAAGGCGCCAACAAGCTTCATCAAATCATATATTAGTTGAAGAAATGGAGCGCCTTATTGGAAAGCCCGTCTCAGAAGATTTTAAAAATAAATTTTTTAAAGGTGCCGGAGAACTAGAATTAGTTAGATCAGGTTTAGAAGATACTATGTGCACTGCATACCAACAAATGCATGATACGTGGCGCTCTAATGAAAATATTGATAGTCTTCGAACAGCTGCATATGTGTTAGCATTAACTAAAGTTGCAGATAGTTACAGGGCTCTTGGGTTGTAATTAAATGCTTTAATAATATGTTTGTATAAAGTTAAAACTTTTGTTCGGGATAATTATGACTAAAAAAAACCATACGCTCTCAACTGAAACAAAAATGGCTCAAGCCTTGAGATATCTTGATAAAGAGACTGGCGCGATTGTTCCACCTATTCAATCAACTGCGACTTATGCTCGTGACTCAAATTATGAAATAAAAAAGCCCTATTGGTATAGAAGAGATGGTAACGAGACCACCTCACATGCTGAAAAAATGGTCGCTGAGCTTGAAGATGCTACTGAGACATTATTATTCGCATCAGGAATGTCAGCTGCAACTTCAGTAATTGACTCACTCAATCCAAATGCCCATGTCGTAATCCCAAAAGCAATGTATCATGGCGTTTTAAACCAATTTCAAACATATGAAACTAAAAAACGGTTAAAAATTTCATATTATACTGCTGGAAATTTAGAAGAACTTTCCAATGCTATGCAGAATAATACTTCACTTGTTTGGGTCGAAACGCCCAATAATCCAGACTGGGCGGTTACTGACATTTCTAAGGCTGCAGACATTGCGCATTCAAAAGGAGCAAAACTCCTCACAGATTGTACTGCAACTCCACCATGTGCAACTAAAGCATTAAATTTTGGAGCAGATATCTCAATGCATTCTGCAACTAAATATTTAAATGGTCATTCAGATATTACATCAGGTTCATTATCTATAAAATCATCTGATGCCTTTTGGGAAGAGATAGCACTCAATAGAAAATTACAAGGTTCAGTTTTACAATCATTTGATGCATTTCTATTAATACGAGGTATGCGAACACTTTTCTTGCGTTTTGAAAAGGCTACAGAAAATGCAATTCGAATAGCACACCATTTTGAACATCACAAACTTATTGAAAAAGTACTTTACCCTGGCCTAGCAAGCCATCCGGGGCATGCAATACAAGCTGCACAAACCAGCCGCTTGTTTGGAGGGATGATGTCACTAATAACAAAGGGTAACAAACAAACTGCAATAGATGTTGCACGATATTGTAATGTATTTTACCCAGCGACTTCTTTGGGGGGAGTAGAAAGTTTAATAGAGCATCGCGCGACGGTTTCGGGCGATGACTTTCCAGTGCACCCCAACCTTTTAAGACTTTCGATTGGCATTGAAGACGTAAATGATTTAATTGATGACCTTGAGCAAGCTCTGGAACGCGCAAACACTTAATACAATAAAAATCATTATTTTCAATTTAGCTTTTTAAAGGTTGTGAAGCTTCTACAAGCCCCACGAAATAACTCGCACCTATAGGGCTAATTTCATCATTAAAATCAAACCCTTCATTATGTAATTTTTCACTCTCACCATTTCCAATATATAAATATGCCCCCTTACATTTCTGTAAAATAAATGCAAAATCTTCAGCTCCCATTGTAGGTGTTGCATTTTCATTAACATTGTTATTTCCAACTACTTTTCTTGCTATATTTGCAGCGAATTCAACACTTTCAGGGTGATTAATTGTTGACGGATATCCATCTAAGAATCGTACTTCAGAAGTTGCACCAAAGCCAATTGCAACATTTTCAACAATTTCCTTCAATCGACTTATCATCATTTTTCGCACTGCTGGTTGAAAGGCCCGAATTGTACCGACTATTTCTCCGTTGTTTGAAATAACGTTATTGGCAGTACCAATATTCATCTTTGTTATGGATAATACACCACTTTCTAATGGATCCACATTACGGCTTATGATTGACTGTAAAGCCTGTACAATATTTACAGAAACCAAAATAGGATCAACAGTATGATCTGGATGTGCAGCGTGTCCACCTCTCCCATGGATTGTAATTTCAAAATCATCAACTGAAGCTAAAAGTGGCCCTGCAGTTGTTTCAAATTTTCCTATTTCCAAATCTGGTAAATTATGAAGAGCAAATGCATGTTCAATATTAAAATTCTCAATTAAGCCCTCTTCAACCATTACACCAGCTCCACCACCTGCCTCTTCCGCAGGTTGAAAAACCAAAATAACTCGGCCTGAAAAGTTGCGCGTCTCCGCTAAGTATTTAGCAGCACCTAATAACATTGTAGTATGTCCATCATGACCACAAGCATGCATCGCACCAGCGTGAGTAGATGCATACTCTAAGTTGGTTTTTTCATCCATTGGTAAAGCATCCATGTCTGCACGCAAAGCAATATTGCCTCCTTCACCCTTGCCATTTATAATAGCTACAACGCCCGTTTTAGCCCATCCTTCATGAATCTCATCAACTCCAAATTCCACCAACATTTCTTTAATAAAATCTGCTGTTTGAAAACATTCAAATCCTACTTCTGGTTTTGAGTGAATATGGCGACGCCAAGTTTTCATTTCTTCATAAAATTCAGCTATACGGTTGATCACGGCCATGGCTTTGCTATTCTCCAAATAGTTACTGACATACAGAATGGTGAATATGACAAAAGAAAAAAATGAAAGTCAACGCATTTGCGTAAGTTCTAATGGTGAAATTTCGCGTCTTTTGGAGATAATGAAAAGATTACGAGATCCAAAAGATGGATGCCCATGGGATATTGAACAAACATATGAGACTATTGCACCATATACCATCGAAGAGGCTTACGAGGTATCTGATGCAATTGATCAAGGTAATTGGCACGAGCTTGAGGGTGAACTTGGGGATCTTCTTTTACAGGTTATTTATTTCACACAAATCGGAAGCGAAGATGGGCACTTCTCATTTGAGAGTGTTGTAAAAAATGTCTCAGATAAAATGATAAGAAGGCATCCACACGTATTTGGAGATAAGAAACAGTATAAATCATCAGACCAACAAATTAGAGATTGGGAAAAAATAAAGGAGCAAGAGCGATCAAAAAACACGCCATCTAAAACACTAGATGGAATAGCAGGAAATCTCCCAGCTTTAACTTATGCAACCAAACTTCAAAAACGTGCTGCTCGTGTAGGTTTTGATTGGCCAGATATATCAGGAGTTACAGATAAAATTTCTGAAGAAATTGATGAATTGAATGAAGCGCGCAATGAATTATCACTTGATGCTCAAGAAGAAGAATATGGTGACTTGATGTTTGTAATGGTTAATTTTGCAAGACATCTGAAGATTGATCCTGAAAAAGCACTTCGAGGTGCAAATAAAAAATTTAAAAAAAGATTTGAACAGGTTGAAAAAGAACTTACCCTTATTGGAAAAACCCCAAATCAATCTGATTTAAGTGAAATGGATAATCTATGGAATATAGTTAAACAGAAAGAAAATAATAGATAAATTCTCATTTCCGACTAAAATAGTCAGAAATGTATTGACCCGACTAAAATAGTCGGGTTAAAGAGTGCTATCAACAAATTATAGGATTCGATATGTTTTTTTCTCGTTCAACAATATTTGCGTCAGCACTACTAACTTTAGCAACACCAACACTGGCTAATGACGTAAATGTATATTCATACCGCCAACCCGAGTTAGTGAAGCCATTGTTTGACGCATTTACTGCGCAATCTGGTATCAAGGTTAACGTGCAATTCCTTAAAAAAGGATTAGTGGAAAAATTAGTTGCTGAAGGAAATCGATCGCCTGCTGATGTTATTTTAACTGTAGATATTTCTAGGTTAAATTCTGTTGTAGAAGCTGGGGTCACACAACCTGTCGTTTCAGAGGTATTAAAAAACAACATACCAGCCGAATTTAGAGACCCAGAAAACCAATGGTTTGCATTAACAACTCGCGCGCGAATAGCGTATGCTTCAAAAGAGCGCGTTTTAGATGGTGAAGTAACAACTTATGAAGATTTTGCAGATCCAAAATGGAAAAATCGTATATGCACCCGATCTGGCACAAATGCTTATAATTTAGCCCTTACATCAGCTGTGATTGCCAATCATGGGGAGGATGTTGCAAAGAGTTGGCTACTAGGCGTTAAGTCAAACTTAGCAAGAAAACCACAAGGAAATGACCGCGCTCAAGTAAAAGCGATTTATGCAGGTGAATGCGATATTTCAATTGGAAACACTTATTACATGGCAAAAATGTTAGCAAATCCAGAGCAAATTGAATGGGCTAATAGTGTACGTATTGTTTTTCCAAAGTTTAGCAATGGTGGGACACATATGAATGTCTCAGGTGTTGCAATGACAAAAGCTGCTCCAAATAAAGATAACGCGTTAAAATTAATAGAATGGTTATCGGGTGACACCGCACAAAAAATATATGCAGAAGCTAATGGTGAATATCCTGTGAATCCAAATTTAACACCATCTGAGCTAGTTGCTAGCTGGGGAACATTCACTCCAGATGATACTCCATTAATAGATATAGCAAAACTACGCCCAGCATCATTAAAGTTAACTGAAATTGTGGCGTTTGACGAATAGTAAATTTATTATTCAAAATACACTAATACCTAGGCTTCCAAAGAGCCTAGGTATTTTTATGTTATTAAATTTTCTTGGACATCTAGATAATTACTCAAATTACAATTATGATGATAAATATTATATTTGTAATTTTAAATAACGAGATAAGATTAATTCTATGACTTCAATTATCAATAGATGCGAGTCATCTGGCCTGAGAATGACTGAGCAACGACGTGTCATAGCCAAAGTTTTAGATGTATCCAAAGATCATCCAGATGTTGATATCATTTATTCTCGTGTATCTAAAATTGATAATTCAATATCTATTGCAACCGTTTACAGGACAGTAAAACAATTTGAAGAAGCCGGGATACTCGATAGAGTCGATTTTGGCGATGGTCGTGCTCGTTATGAAGATGCAAAAAGAGAGCATCATGATCACCTGATAGATATACAATCAGGTAATGTGATAGAGTTTGTAGACCCAGAAATTGAACTACTGCAAGAACGCATTGCTGAGAGATTAGGTTATGAACTTAGAGGCCACCGCTTAGAGTTGTATGGCGTTCCTAAAACGAAGGCTTAATGTCCATTTATTTAATTTATTAATTATTAATTTATTTATTAATAAGTTATGGCCTTGAAACCTTTTGCATCCATCTTTGCACTGGTTTAAGGGTATCTAAATTAGGATTAGTGGATAAGGAAACACATCAATGAGTACAATAATCGATATATTAGCACGCGAGATATTAGATAGTCGTGGGAATCCCACAGTTGAAGTTGATGTAATACTTGAAGATGGGACACTTGGCAGAGCTGCTGTACCATCAGGAGCTTCAACAGGCGCTCATGAAGCAGTCGAACTAAGAGATGGTGATAAGTCACGATATTTTGGGAAAGGTGTATTGCAGGCAGTTGAATTTGTGAACGGTGAAATTGCTGATGCGCTTGTCGGCGCAGACGCCCTAGAACAAGTTGAACTTGATGAAGCAATGATTGAATTAGATGGGACCAGTAATAAATCACGACTAGGTGCAAATGCAATTTTAGGCGTGTCCTTGGCAATTGCAAAAGCGGCAGCTGATTTTACTAGCCAGCCTCTATATAGATATATTGGGGGAACGTCAGCTCGAACCCTTCCAGTACCAATGATGAACATTATCAACGGTGGTGAACATGCTGATAATCCAATTGATATACAAGAATTTATGATCATGCCAGTATCTGCGGAAACCATATCACACGCTATACAAATGGGTGCAGAAATTTTTCACACACTTAAAAAAGAGCTTTCAAATGCTGGTCATAATACTGGGGTTGGCGATGAAGGTGGTTTTGCACCAAATTTGAACTCCACAAAAGATGCTCTTAATTTCATAATGTCGTCAATTGAAAAAGCAGGCTATAAGCCTGGAGAAGATGTTTATCTGGCACTAGATTGTGCAGCATCTGAATATTATTCAGATGGTATCTATAACTACAAAGGTGAAGGTAAGAAATTAAGCTCTAAGCAAAATGCTGAATATTTGACTGATCTTGTTAATAATTATCCAATAATATCAATCGAAGACGGAATGGATGAAGATGATTGGGAAGGTTGGAAAGAATTGACAGATTTAATAGGTGATAAATGTCAATTAGTAGGTGATGATTTATTTGTGACTAATTCTGAGAGGCTAAAAAAAGGTATTAATGATGGATGTGCTAATTCAATTTTAGTAAAAGTTAATCAGATTGGTACATTAACAGAAACATTAGAAGCAGTAGATGTAGCTCATCGCGCTGGCTATACTTCAGTGATGTCTCATAGATCTGGTGAAACCGAAGATGCAACTATTGCTGATTTAGCAGTAGCTACAAATTGTGGACAGATCAAAACTGGGTCACTTGCAAGATCTGATAGATTAGCCAAATACAATCAACTAATTCGAATTGAGGAAAGCTTAGGTGCAACAGCATTATATGCAGGCACTTCAATTTTAAAAAATTAAACTAATTTAAAAGAAGTAATTCATTTGAATTACTTCTTTTAAAATTAAATTTCTAACTTTCGCCATATTTCTGATATAATTGTTTATAGGATATAAGTTTTCTATCTGTCTCATCCCATAGGTGTAATTTGACCGAGGCAAAACTCTCATAAACAGATAAGCGCTGATTTTCACTTAAAGCTGGGTAATCTTTTATTATTTGTTGAAGCCTGTAAAATGGTATCCGGCTATATAAATGATGCACATGATGAATTCCAATATTTGCCGAAAACCAATGTAAAATTAATGGCAAGTCGTAATGAGATGAACCCTCAAGTGCCGCTTTGTGCATATCCCATTCTTCCTCACGATCCCAATGTGTGTCTTCAAATTGATGCTGAACATAAAAAAGCCAAACACCAAAAGTAGCTGCTAAAATTGTACTCGGTAAAAATATTAGCAAAATTGGAGCGAACCCACCAAAATAATAAATACCAGATAAGAGTAGTAGAATAGATAAATTAGTACCCATTGCACTGATCCAGTATTTAGAGCCCGCTTTGATCAATCCAAGTGGTAGCCGGTTTTGGAAAATAAACAAATAAGTTGGAATAATAGCGAATAAAACAAATGGATTACGATATAATTTGTATGCAAATTTCTGAAAATTACTTAATGCTTGGTATTCAGAAACAGTTTTCGTATTGATGTCTCCCATTCCTTGGCGCTCAAGGTTTCCAGCACCCGAATGGTGCTCTGAGTGGGTACGCCGCCAAACATCATATGGCGTTAAAGTCAGCACTCCTAAAAAACGACCTGTCCAATCACTTAGAGTTCTATTATTAAAAAAAGAAGAGTGCCCACAATCGTGTTGAATGACAAACAATCTTAGAAGAAATAAACTATTTAATACAGACAGAGCAAGTGTCAGCCAAATAGAATACGATATGCTCATCCAAGCCAAAACCCAAAGAGTTAAAAATGGCACTAAGGTTACAGTTAATTCAAAGGTACTTCTGAAAAGATTTGGAGTTCTATATCTAGCTAAAATTTGAACCCAATCTCGCGCGTTCATAGACGAGCTTTTTTCAATTTCTTGACTAAATATCTTATTCATTTTCTTCCCATATTATTAGTACATGAGAAGTAAATACTCATAAAAACATCTTACCCTATTATTACTCTTCACGATACAATAAAAAGACAAAAATATTTATAAATTTGCAACATAAACCCTCATACATATTTTGATAAAGTTATAAATTGCCCTTTGACGTGAAACTATTGCATTGATAAACCAGCACAAACAAAGGGTGAGAAAAATGTCAGATAAAGAAATACCACAAATCTATTTAATCACCCCAGCAAATACAGATATAACATTTTACACAGAAACATTAGCACCACTTTTGGATATTTGTCCTGTAGCCTGTATACGCCTAGGACTTTCATCAGATGACGAAAGTTTAATTAGCCGGCATGCAGACCAATTGCGCGAAGTAGCCCACGCAAGAGATATTAGCGCTGTAATAACTACCCATTATAGATTGGTTAATTCTTTAGGGCTTGATGGAGTACATAGACTAGATGCGGCTAAAACAATCCGTGAAATAAGAGAAGAGCTAGGGACAGAAGCAATTGTTGGTTCATATTGTGGCACTTCAAGACATGTAGGAATGAACGCCGGAGAAATAGGTGCAGATTACATATCATTTGGCCCAGTTGATCATAGCGCACTAACAGACGAAAACATTGCTGAATTTGCGACATTTGAATGGTGGTCAGAAATGGTAGAAATACCTGTTGTTGCTGAAGGAAACGTTACACTAGAACTGGCAGCACAACTTGCTCCTGTGATAGATTTCCTAGCATTAGGTCAAGAAATCTGGAAAACTGATACGCCACTAAACGAACTACAAGAATATCTTCTACGAATTAGCAAATAAGCAATCCATTTCGAATTGCTTGCTCAGATGCATGGGCCAATTCTTTTCGATTTCTAAATTCTTTGACATACAAAGGATCATGGAAAACTAATTCTACTTCACCCTGTTTCATATGTGATAAAACCATCATAACAGAAGGAAAAAAACCCATATCTGCCCACCACCCATACCAATCAGCCCGTTTAGTTTCTGGGGCTATATAATTCAAAGTCACTGGTTGAATCCATGAAATCTCTGGCAAACCTTCTTCAAAAAATGCAGCAAATAAAGTCGACTTAAATGGCAATATACGCATGCCATCAGTACTTGTACCTTCTGGAAAGAATAGTAGCTTATCTCCTGATGAAATCCTTTTTAGGAAAATATTTTTTTGCTTAATAGCATCAATTCGCGAACGGCGAATAAATACAGTACCCACATGATTTGCTATTTTACCTATCAAAGGCCATTTTTTTACTTCTGATTTTGAGACAAAATAAATTTTTTGAGTTGCATTTAAAACAAATATATCAAGCCAAGAAGAATGATTGGCCACTACAGCTCCAGCAAAACTCATTGGTACACCAGACTGTTTTAATTTTAATCCGGCTATTTTCAAAGATCCAATACAAGCATATTTAACTACTAATTGGCATAGGTTCTTCATACCAAAAAAAGATAGAAAAATGTGAAATAAAAAAAGTGTTGAGATTAAGAATATAATTAGGATTACCCTTATAAAAAGAAGGACCCAGCCGATACCTTTTGGCCTATCTAATTTTGCTGCAGGCACATCATTCCAAGCCTGCATCAATTTATTCCTTGAGAGTAAAATTTCTTATATTTTTCTGACATATTCTTTGTATCCATTACTAAACAAACATCGATTGAATTAAAATCAACATCAACACTAGCTCCAAATCCAATAAAGCCTCCCAAACGAATATAAGCTTTTATCAAAGGTGGTATTTGCTTTAATGCGGACATTTTTTCAACATCAGACTTATTCAAAATATTCATATCAATTTTATTTTCACCAATAGCTATAGGTCGAAGCTCAACAGGTGCTAAATGATTATAATGTAAGTACGAAAGTGCATGATTAATTAAATTAATGTCAACACCATGAAAAGATGCCACACCGAAAAGCACTTCAACATTATTATCAATTACGTATTGAGCCAAACCATTCCACATCATATGCAAAGCGACACCTCCACGGTGTTGTTTATCAATACAAGAACGTCCTAATTCTAAAATTTTTCGGTCAGCTTTTATTAACTTATCTAAATTATATTCTGAACTACTATAAAAACCTCTATTTTTATTAACTGATGTATTTAACATTAATCTATAGACACCAACTACATTTTCAGCAGTGTTTCTATTTAAACTATCGATGAGTATTAAGTGATCAAAATCTTGGTCAAATTTATCATATTCCATTCGTGAAGCATGGCAATCATCAGCCACATTTGCCCCCATTTCTTCAACGAACACTTTGTATCTTAAACGCTGAGCAGCATGAAGTTCTTCAGATGTTTCTGCAATCTTTAATATGAAACGACCAGTATCAAAGTTCATCTATGTAATTTTCATATATTCTTTAAATTTAATATTTGATTTATACTTCTCACCATCACATTAAACCTAATTGACTAAATCTAATTCAACAACCGACCCATTAATTACAACTTTTCCCTGTTGCTCAAAATTTACAGTTATTTTTCCATCTATTACAGACTGAACCTGCCCAATACCCCATTCAGGTTCCTTAGGATGCGTAACTAATTGCCCAGGAGTCAGAAAATCGTTCAAAACTTTAACTCCATTTATTATATTTTGTTTAATGTTTCTTTAAATTTTTTCATTTTTAATTGATACTCAATTGCTGATGTCTTTAGTTTTTCTATTCCATTATCATCAATTTGACGAATAATCTTCCCTGGCATACCTACGACCAATGAATTGTCTGGAATTTCTGCTCCTTCTTTCACTAATGCACTTGCAGCTATTAAACAATTTTTCCCAATTATTGCACCATTTAAAACAACTGCACCCATACCAATAAGTGAATTATCACCAATCTTACATCCATGTAAAATTGATGAATGGCCGATTGTACAATTGGCACCTATTTCTAACGGATATGACATATCAGTATGCAAAACACTGTTTTCTTGAATATTTGAGCCATCTCCAATGCTTATCAATTCATTATCACCTCTAAGTACGGCACCAAACCAAATACTACATTTCAAACCAATTCTAACATTTCCTATTACTTGGGCATTGGGTGCAATCCAACAGTCACCACTAATAGGTAATTCAGGTACTTTCCCATCATAGCTATATATACTCATGAAAGCTCACTAAATTCGCAATTAAGTTTATGCACCAATTCTTCAAGATCCTGGCGCCTTGCTTGCTTTGTACGCTCTGCGATTAGGATTGACTTTAAAGCTTCAAAAGATTGCTGCAAATCATTGTTTACGATTATATATTCATACTCGTTCCAATGGCTAATTTCATCTTTTGATTTTGACATCCTATTTGATACAACATCTGGACTATCTTGCCCCCGTGCATTTAACCTTCGTTCAAGTTCATTTATTGATGGGGGTAAAATAAAAATTGAAACCACGTCTGACTTCATTGATGATTTACGGATTTGTTGACCACCCTGCCAATCAACATCAAACACAACATCTATACCCTTAGAAACAGCACTTTCTACAGGTTCACTTGGAGAACCATACAAATTACCAAATACTTCGGCATGCTCCAACATCCCATCATTATTTATTAAATTTTCAAATTCTTTTCGCGTTTTGAAGAAATATTCTTTACCATCTTTTTCTCCAGGGCGAGGGCCTCTGGTAGTTGCTGAAACTGAAAATCTTAAACTTGGATCCCAATCAAGCAACATCCTCGAAAGGGTTGATTTACCAGCTCCAGATGGAGAAGATAATATAATTAATAAGCCACGTCGCGTTTTCACCATATTTTTCCCCAAATTATAATTTTTATTATAAATTAAGTTATAATAGATTTAAATCATAATAAATATTTACAAATATGAATATTCAAAAAAAATAAAAAGAAGGAGTTTTTATAAAACTCACTTCTTTATTTATTTTAATCAATCAACTGATTACTTACACAGCTTTTCTCTCAAGGTTATGACGAGATTCTAAAAGCTCTGACACTAAAAACGCCAACTCAAGTGCTTGAGAAGCGTTTAATCGTGGATCACAAGCTGTGTGATATCTAGAAGATAGGTCTTCGTCAGTAACAGCTCTCACTCCACCTGTGCACTCAGTCACATCTTTACCAGTCATTTCGAAATGAACACCGCCAGGCACGGTTCCTTCAGCTTTATGTATAGCAAAAAACTCTTGGACTTCCCGCAAAACACTTTCAAATGGCCTTGTTTTATAACCTGACGAAGATTTTATTGTATTTCCATGCATTGCATCACATGTCCACAACACGTTTCTACCTTCAGATTTCACAGCATTTATTAAACCTGGCAAATGATCACCTACATTTCCTGCACCAAATCTTGCGATTAAGGTTAAGCGGCCTTCTTCATTCTCTGGATTTAGTTTATCTATTAAACGCATTAAGTCGTCATTTGATATTGTAGGACCACATTTTAATCCAATGGGGTTTTGTACGCCTCTGCAAAATTCAACATGGGCTCCATCAGGTTGTCTCGTTCTATCTCCGATCCAAATCATATGGCCTGAACCAGCAACTGGTAAATTTGTAGTACTATCTACCCGACATAAAGCTTCTTCATACTCTAAAAGTAATGCTTCATGAGATGTGTAAAAATTCACTGTTCTTAAACTATCAGTACTGTCTGAATTAATCCCTGCAGCTGTCATGAAGTCTAATGCATCAGAAATTCTTTTTGCTAAATCTTTATACTTTTGAGCAGATCCTGCAGCATTTGCAAATCCTAAATTCCACTCCTGCACATGATGTATATCAGCAAACCCACCTTGGCTAAATGCACGTAATAAATTTAATGATGCGGCCGATTGAGTATAAGCTCGAAGCATATTTTCTGGATTTGGCACTCTCGCTTTTTCAGTGAAATCCAATCCGTTGATAATATCACCTCTGTAACTTGGAAGCTCTACACCATTGATTGTTTCTGTAGCTGCGGATCGTGGCTTTGCAAACTGTCCAGCAACTCGACCAATTTTAACAACTGGAACCTTCGCACCAAAAGTTAAAACAACAGCCATTTGCAACATTACTTTATATGTATCTCGCAACATATCTGCATTAAATTCATCAAAGCTTTCTGCACAATCGCCACCTTGCAATAAAAATGCTTCACCCCGAGATGCAGCTGCCAACTTTGCTTTTAAAGATCTAGCTTCACCGGCAAAGACCAATGGAGGATATGATGACAATCTGGACTCTACAGCCTTCAATGCATCTGCATCAATATAATCAGGCATTTGGATGCGTTCTTTATTTCGCCATCCTGTTTTATTCCATGCCAGTGTCATTAGTGTCTCCATCATAAATTTAATTTTATGTTTAAAACAGCTTATGTGCTAAAAACAAGCCTTTATTATATAAAATAAGTTCATATTTTTTTGATACCTCAATATATTATATGTGTATTTGAATATTTAGATATGTATTGTTGTAAATTTTTTGTTGTAAAATATTTAAGTGAGATTAATGGTTGTTTTATCGGCTTTATTGTTAGCTGATTATGTACAATTCTAGGGGCAATTTAATGAACACTAAGTCACCTTTAAAAAGATTCGTCTTTTTACTCCTCGACGAATTTTCACAACTTCCTTTTTCTTGTGCAGTAGAAACACTTCGTCACGCCAATAGGTATTGTGAATATTTTGCATATGACTGGATACTTGTTGGACCAAGTGGAGAATTTACAACTGCATCAAATGGAATTGAATTTAAGCTAGATGTTGGATTTGAAGATACAAAACGTAATGATGTTATTGTTGTATGTGGTGGTTTAAATATAAATAAACATACAACACAGCCCGTTCTTAATTGGCTTCGAAAAGAAGCTCGGCGCGGCACACAAATAGGTAGCATTTGTACTGCAACTTATACATTGGCTAGAGCTGGATTGCTTGATGGGAAGCGTAGTACAATTCATTGGGAAAACCTTGATAGTTTTGAAGAAGAGTTCCCAGATATAGACTTACAAAAAACTGTATTTACTATGGATGGTAATAGATTCACAACAGCTGGTGGGGTTTCTCCTATTGATTTGATGCTGTCAATAATATCCAAAGATATTAGCCAAGATGCAGCAAATTGGGTGGCAGATCAAATGATTTATAACTCAGCAAGAACTGAAAAAGATGGACAAAGATTATCCATACCTACACGTATTGGGGTTAGGCATCCAAAATTAGCCAATGTAATTAAAATGATGGAAGAAAACATTGAAGAACCCATATCCCCATCATTATTAGCCCAAGAAGTAGGCATGTCTACTAGGCAACTCGAAAGATTATTTCGCAGATATTTAGACAGATCACCTAAGCGGTATTACATGGAACTACGGCTTCAAAAAGCGCGGAATCTTTTGATGCAAACTGATATGTCAGTTATTAATGTAGCATTGGCATGTGGATTTACATCACCTTCTCATTTTTCTAAGTGCTATAGATCACAATATGATACTACGCCTTACCGAGAGCGCGGAATTCAAAATGGCGAAGTTATTTAAATATTAGTAGGTTAAAAATGAGTAAACGTGAGAAATTCCATATTCCAGAGCTTTATGCATCCTATGAAAACGTAAAGAGTTTAAAAATAGAAGCTGCAAATTTGATCTCATGGGATCTAACTCCAAGGCAACTTTGTGATTTAGAGTTGCTAATGAATGGTGGGTTTTACCCTCTAAATGGCTTTTTGAACAAAACAGATTATGATGGCGTAGTAGAAAATATGCGCCTGGCCAACGGTAGTTTATGGCCAATTCCAATAAACTTAGATGTGACTGCAAGTTTTGCAAAAAGTCTTAATAATGGTCAAAGGATTGCATTAAGAGATCAAGAAGGTGTCATTATAGCAATTCTAGAAATTGCAGATATTTATGAACCAAACAAGAATAAAGAAGCTGAGTATGTGTATGGAACTAATGACATCTCACACCCTTCTGTAAATTATCTCTACAATAAAGCAGGAGATATATATTTAGGGGGTAAAATAACTGGCATTCAACCGGTAGTGCATTATGATTTTCGAGCCATACGTGATACGCCAAATGAACTTCGTTCGTTTTTTCAAAAGGTTGGCTGGGATAGAATAGTAGCTTTTCAAACCCGAAATCCACTTCATAGAGCTCATCAAGAATTAACATTTAAAGCTGCAAAAGATGCTCAAGCTAATTTATTGATTCACCCAGTTGTTGGTATGGGGAAACCTGGTGATATTGATCATTTTACAAGAGTTCGATGCTATGAAGCGGTAATAGATCAATACCCAGCAGCCACAACATCAATGTCATTATTAAATCTAGCGATGCGCATGGGAGGCCCACGTGAAGCGTTATGGCATGGGCTTATTCGAAAAAACCATGGATGTACTCACCTAATAATAGGCCGCGATCATGCTGGACCAGGCTTGGATAGCAATGGAGAAAGTTTTTATGGTCCATACGATGCTCAAAAGCTTTTTAAGGAGCATGAAGACGAAATTGGTATAAAAATGATTGATTTCAAGCATATGGTGTATGTTCAAGAACGTGCTCAATATGAGCCTTTTGAGGAAATCAAAGATAAAGAAACAGTTACTATACTAAATATATCAGGAACCGAACTTCGGCGCCGACTTTCTGAAGGTTTGGACATACCAGAATGGTTTTCATTCCCTTCAGTTGTTAAAGAGCTACGTAAATCTAAACCGCCAAGATCAAAACAAGGTTTTACAGTATTATTTACTGGGTTTTCTGGTTCAGGCAAATCAACGATTGCAAATGCACTAATGATAAAATTAATGGAGATGGGCGGCAGACCTGTAACTTTACTTGATGGTGATGTAGTTCGAAAAAATTTATCTTCTGAATTAGGTTTCTCAAAAGAACATCGAGATCTAAATATTAGGAGAATAGGATATGTTGCCTCTGAAATAACCAAAAATGGTGGTATAGCGATTTGCGCTCCTATTGCCCCATATGCAGTCACTCGGGCAGCAATAAGAGAAGATATTGAGGCATTTGGAGCGTTTATTGAAATTCATGTAGCCACATCTATCGAGGAATGTGAGAGAAGAGATCGGAAAGGTTTATATAAACTTGCGCGAGAAGGTAAGATTAAAGAATTTACTGGAATTTCTGATCCTTATGATGTTCCACAAAGTCCAGAATTACGTCTTGAAACCGAAAATGTTGATGTGGATAATTGTGCTCACCAGGTTCTTCTTAAATTGGAAAGTATGGGACTCATAAAAGATTAGCGTAATTAAGCTAATGGACAGAATGTAAAGAAAATTTATGCTCTTGCGCCAGTTCAAACGCAACCTGTTGGTCTTCGACTAGTGCTATTTGTTGCCCATCTTCAGCATATACAGCAAATAGTGGTATTGTTTTATCAATAGTTTCTAATACCTCTGTTGGAAGTTCATCATGATTAATAGATCGTATGTATACGATGTTACTGGGTAGACCCATTTTCTCATACAAAGGTGTCATAACTGCCTCCTATTTTTTGTTTATTTCTATATTTTGAACTATTGCGTTTGGAACTGATCTTTGCAGATCTACATGCAATAAACCATTTTCTAAATTTGCCCCTGCTACTTCGACCCCATCAGCAAGAACAAAACTTCTTTGAAATTGACGTGCAGCAATTCCGTGATGTAAAAACACCCTTCCCTCGCTATTATCTACTTGGCGACCACGAATTACTAATTGACTATCTTCCAGCGTAATAGATAGATCTTCATCAGAAAAACCTGCAACTGCAAGAGTTATACGATAAGCAGTATCAGAACTTTGCTCAATATTATATGGAGGGTATCCCTCGTTGCCAGTTTTAGCAGTTCTCTCTACTAAACGGTCTAATTGTTCAAAACCCAATAAAAATGGATGTGAAGCAAATGATATTTTTGTCATTATTAAGTCCTCTTAAAGCGACTGTTTAGGCCCCATATTGGCAACCTATTAATAATATGATGATTTTAATTGGAAATCTCAAGTGTTTTGAGATAAAATAATAAAAATACAAACTAAATAATAACAATTTATAACGAATTAATGGGCACGAAATGAAAATTACATCTGAAATGTCCAATAATGAAATTTTAAAAATAGAATTAATTCATTTACGTCAAGAGCATAGAGATTTAGATTCTGCAATTGACGCACTTCACAACGTCATAAATGCTGATTTACTTTCTATCACACGCTTAAAAAGAAACAAATTAGCAATAAAAGATAAAATAGCCAGAATTGAAGACAAACTTACACCAGATATTATTGCCTAAGGTAATAATTTTAGGCTATATCAATACTTTCTTCTACACTTGAAAGCGACAAGTTTATGCAACAAATTAAAATTGGAATCATTATGGGGTCACAGTCTGATTGGCCAACCATGCAAGAAGCTGCAAATATATTAGATGATCTAGGCATAAACTTTGAAAAAAAAATTGTCTCTGCTCATAGGACACCAGATAGATTATGGGATTATGGGAAGTCAGCAGTTGAACGAGGATTGCAAGTCATCATTGCTGGAGCTGGTGGAGCAGCACATTTGCCTGGGATGATGGCCTCCAAAACTCGGATACCTGTACTTGGTGTGCCGATTCAAACAAAAGCTTTAAGTGGTATAGATAGTTTATATTCAATTGTTCAAATGCCAAAAGGATACCCTGTTGGAACAATGGCCATAGGAAGTGCTGGTGCAGCAAATGCAGCCTTAATGGCTGCAGCAATTTTGTCTCTAAACGATAAAGATTTAGCAATCAAACTTGATGAATGGCGTTTAAAACTTTCTAATTCTATCGCGGATGAACCTACAAATGACTAAACCATTAAAACAAGGTGCAGTTATTGGAATTTTAGGTGGAGGTCAATTAGGGCGTATGTTGGCTGTTGCCGCAAGCAGAATGGGTTTCAGAACTCATGTATTTGAACCTCAAGAAAATCCTCCTGCGAGCCATGTTTCAGACCTAGTAACTACAGCAGCATATGAAGACACTGAAGCATTATCAAAATTTGCAAGATCTGTTGACGTCATAACATTTGAATTTGAAAATATTCCCACAGAAGCACTGAACATTGTGGAAGCTATTTGTAATGTTTTACCAGCCAGAAATGCTTTAAAAACGAGCCAAGATAGACTAATTGAAAAAGAATTTTTAACAAACTTGAATTTAACTGTTGCACCATATGCTAATATTGAAACTGAGGAAGACTTAACCCAAGCAATAAAAATTGTAGGATTTCCATCCATACTAAAAACACGTCGATTTGGCTATGACGGCAAAGGACAGTTCAAAATAAAAAATGAAACCGATTTAAAAAATTCTTGGGCTGAGTTAAAAAATTCGCCTTGTGTATTGGAAGGGTTAGTAAATTTTACAAAAGAAATCTCTGTAATAGGTGCCCGCAATCAAGATGGTGAAGTTGTGTGTTTTGACCCAGGAGAGAATTTGCACCGTGATGGGATACTTCATACCACAACATTACCTGCCAATATATCAGCATCCCAAAATATAGATGCAGTTTTACTTACAGGAAAGATTTTAAATGCCTTAAATTATGTTGGGGTTATGGGTGTTGAACTATTTGTAACAAAAGATGGATTATTAATTAACGAAATTGCCCCTCGTGTTCATAATTCAGGCCATTGGACACAAAATGGGTGTGTCATTGATCAATTCGAGCAACACATCAGAGCCATTTCTGGATGGCCGTTAGGTGATGGGAAAAGACACTCTAATGTTTTAATGACGAATTTGATTGGATCAGAAGTATTAGATGTTGAAACATTATCAAGAGACACCGATGTTGGAATTCATCTATACGGAAAAGCTGATGCTAAGGACGGCCGCAAAATGGGCCACATAAACAAAATTTTAAATTAAACATTACTCTTAAAATTATAAAGCTGCTTAGTTTCAAGCTAAAATAAAAAAAGGGTCACTTTCAAAGTGACCCTTTAAATTTATATTGAGCTTAATTTTATAATAAATTCGCTAAGCGAGATTATTACATCATGCCGCCCATGCCGCCCATGCCGCCCATATCAGGCATACCACCACCAGCAGCACCTGCAGGAGCTGGACGCTCTGCAACCATAGCTTCAGTTGTGATCAATAAGCCAGCTATTGATGCAGCATCTTCTAAAGCTGTACGAGTTACTTTAGCTGGATCAATTACACCAAATCCAAACATGTCGCCATATTCTTCAGTTTGAGCGTTAAATCCAAATGAATCGTCATCACTTTCACGTACTTTTCCTGCAACAACTGCGCCATCAACACCAGCATTTTCAGCAATTTGACGTAATGGAGATTCTAAAGCGCGTCGAACAATTCCCACACCAGCTTCTTGATCAGAGTTTTCACCTGTTACATTTGCTAGAGCTTTGGCTGCTTGTACTAATGCAACTCCACCACCAACAACAACACCTTCTTGAACAGCTGCACGAGTTGCGTTTAATGCGTCATCAACACGATCTTTACGCTCTTTAACTTCTGTTTCTGTAGCACCACCAACACGAATAACAGCAACACCACCAGCCAATTTAGCTAAACGTTCTTGTAGTTTTTCTTTGTCGTAATCTGAAGTTGTTTCAGCAATTTGTTGTTTAATTTGTGCAACACGTGCTTGAATTTCAGCTTTTTCACCGGCACCATCAACGATTGTTGTTTCGTCTTTAGTTATAGCAACTTTCTTTGCTGTTCCTAGCATATCCATTGTTACTGACTCTAGTTTCATTCCTAAATCTTCAGAAATCACTTGGCCGCCAGTTAGAACGGCGATGTCTTGTAACATTGCTTTTCGACGATCACCAAAACCTGGAGCTTTAACTGCAGAAATTTTCAATCCACCGCGAAGTTTATTTACAACTAAAGTTGCTAATGCTTCACCTTCAACATCTTCAGCAATTATCATCAATGGCTTACCAGATTGGATTACAGTTTCTAATAATGGTACCATTGGCTGTAGTGATGATAGTTTTTTCTCGTGTAATAAGATCAAACAATCTTCAAGCTCTACAGTCATCTTGTCAGAGTTCGTTACAAAGTATGGTGATAGGTAACCACGATCAAACTGCATGCCTTCTACAACATCAGTTTCAGTTTCCAGACCTTTATTTTCTTCAACTGTTATAACACCTTCATTACCAACCTTTTGCATTGCATCAGCAATTTGGTTACCAATTGCGGCTTCGCCATTTGCAGAAATCGTTCCAACTTGTGCAACTTCAGCACTATCTTTTACTTCACGAGCCATTTCTCTTATTGAAGTAACCACTGTTGCAACTGCAGTATCTATACCGCGCTTCAAATCCATAGGATTCATTCCAGCAGCAACTGACTTTAAGCCTTCACGAACAATCGCTTGAGCTAGAACAGTAGCAGTTGTTGTACCATCTCCTGCAGTGTCATTTGTTTTGGAAGCTACTTCCTTAACCATTTGTGCACCCATGTTCATGAACTTATCTTCTAGTTCAATCTCTTTAGCTACTGATACGCCATCTTTTGTTATACGAGGTGAACCAAATGATTTGTCTAAAACAACATTACGACCTTTTGGTCCCAAAGTTACTTTTACTGCGTCTGCAAGGATGTTTACACCCTCTAGCATCAGATTACGTGCATCTGTGCCGAATTTTACGTCTTTTGCTGGCATAATTTATGCTCCTAAATTCTTGTTATAATTAAAGCAGACCAAGTATGTCTGACTCTTTCATGATTAATAACTCTTCGCCATCAATCGTTACTTCTGTGCCTGACCATTTGCCAAACAAAACTTTGTCCCCAGCTTTAACTGCCATAGGGATTAATTCACCATTATCTTTGCGAGCGCCTTCGCCTGCTGAGATAATTTCGCCTTCTGCTGGTTTTTCTTTAGCTGATTCTGGTATGATCAAGCCGCCTGCTGTTTTTTCTTCGCCTTCAATACGACGAACTAAAACGCGATCGTGCAATGGTGTAAATGCCATGAAGATTGCTCCATTTAAAATATAACGCGGAGGTTTAACGACATTAGCACTCACCTCCGCCGAGTGCTAACGGAGGTTGTTTATTCAGAGTCTTAAGGCTAGTCAATACCTAAGATTAAGGTTTGGTATTCCTATTTATAATATAACCTGATAGGTGAGCGCCATGACAAATATCATTAACAAACTTTCAGAAATTTCCACAAATTATGATGCAATATTTTGCGACTTATGGGGATGCTTACACAATGGCATAGCACCCTTTGAAGAAGCAATTAACGCATTAGATGAATTCTCGAATTCAGGTGGAATAGTGCATTTACTAACGAATTCACCTCGCCCCTCTTCTGATGTCTATAAACAATTAGACAAAATTGGCGTTCCTAGAAATATTTATCAAGGCATTACAGCGAGTGGAGATGCATCAAGAGAAGCTTTGATCTCGGGCAAATATGGTGCAAAAATATTTCATATAGGTCCTTCGCGCGATGAAATATTTTTCAAAGGTTTAAATGAAGATAATTCTCAACTAAATATTCAGATTGACCGTGTTCCTTTTAATAAAGCAGAAGGCATTGTGTGTACTGGCTTATTTGATGACGACGTTGAAACACCTTTTGACTATACTGAACAATTAATTGAGGCTAAAAACCGTGGTTTAAAGATGTTATGCGCAAATCCAGATATACAAGTTGATAGAGGGACACATAGAATTTATTGCGCTGGTGCCATTGCTAAGGCATTTAATGACATGGGCGGTACTGCAGATAATTATGGCAAACCTCATTCTCCCATTTATAACCTGGCACGAGTTAGATTAAATAAGATTGCAGGTAAAGTTATTCCTGATAAAAAGATCCTGTGCGTTGGAGATGGTATTAAAACAGATATTCACGGAGCTGTTATGGAAAATTTAGATAGTTTATTTGTCACTGGTGGCTTAGCCGCAGAGGAAACAAATACATTTAAACAACCTGAAGCATCAAAATTAGGCAAATTTTTAGCTGCATCCCAATTGACACCAACCTATTCCATAGGCCATTTGCGTTAAACAAGAGTATTTCACATGCGAACAATAAGAGATTACCAGTTCATAGCCGACGAAGATCGTGGAGCAGTAGCTGCAATTGGAAACTTTGACGGCGTACATTTAGGCCACCAAGCGGCTCTAAATTTGGTGCAAGAAATTGCAAAAGAGAGTGGCTCATACGTCGGAACACTCACATTTGAACCACATCCACGTGAATATTTCGCCCCAACATCTACTGCCTTTCGCTTAATGAGTGCAGACGCAAAAGCTAATCGTCTTGAAAAGTTAGGTGTCGAACGCCTTTATCAACTAAACTTTAATGCAGCTCTATCCGCTTTAAGCGCTCGTGAGTTCGCTCGCGATGTTATTCATAATGCTTTGGGTCTAACTCATGTTATAGTGGGAGCAGACTTTTGTTTTGGCAAAGATAGAGCAGGTGCAGCCTCAGATCTAATACAATTCGGTAAAGAGTTCGGCTTCAAAGTAACAATAGCAGAATTATTAAAAGATAATGATCAAGTGTTTTCATCAACAGCAATTCGTAATGCTTTATCTGATGGCAAGCCGGAGGATGCCGCACGAATGCTTGGCCACTTACATCGCATTGAAGGCCCAGTAATTCAAGGTGATCAAAGGGGTCGAGAACTAGGTTACCCTACAGCAAACCTTTCAATAAATGGACTGCATCCACCGAAATATGGTGTATATGCAGTAACCGTTGATATATTAGATGGGCCATCACAAGGTAGGTACTTTGGCGCTGCTTCAATCGGCGAAAGACCAACTTTTGGTGTCTATAAACCTAATTTGGAAGTATTTTTATTTGATTTTCACGCTGATATTTATGGTGCAAATATCTCAGTAGCACTTGTAAATTATCAGCGGCCTGAACTAAAATTTGATACTCTTGATGCTCTAATAGTTCAAATGAATAAAGATTGTATGGTCGCTAAAGAAACTCTAAATAATTTGTACTCATAGTGTTATAATTTTTCAAAATAATCTGCGTAATCATTTATAGCAACTTCCCCCAAACTCGAAATATTATAAATACCACGCTGTGTACGCTCAAACCAGCCATAATAATTCAATTGCAAAATTGAAGGAGCGTTGTTTATTTTTAATTCATTTATTATGACTTTTGGACTGGTAGCACCATTAAGTTCAACATATTTAAGAATGCGCAATACATCTTGCCTATAAGCAGTAATAATTTTTCTTCTTGATTGCCCTCCCACATTTGGGTCACCAACACGATTATTAAACTCGTTTAATAAACCTGTTGTTCTCTTAGTAATTTTACGGGGATGATATTCTTGAGGTTCACAATGCACTACAACTAAATTCTCATCCATCCTGACACTTAATAGTCCCAGTCCCAATCGCTTGCACAGCCTTACAAAGCCAACCAAACGCTTTTTAAATACTTTTCCATTACCATGTGGTACGGCCAAATAAACATAATCTGAGATTAGTTGCCTATCTATAGATTGCACTAAAAAATCAATTGATAAAACTTTTTTTAATTCAATGATAATAGGAGCGTCACCTTCTTTAATTGCAACAACATCACAATCCGTTATTTCAGCTTTAACTTCATAACCACTTTCTTCAAAAAATCTCTTAATTGGATGATATAAATCAGTCTCTTTCAATTCGTGCTTTTCTTTTCGTTACGATCGTGGTCACTAGAAAGTATGAAGAATCTTAAAGCAAAGCAATCTATTCGACCAAATTTTTGGAAAAATATAGATATGACAGAAATGACTAAGCCTGAATGGGAAGCACTCTGTGATGGTTGTGGCAAGTGCTGCCTACTAAAGCTTGAAGACGAAGATACCAATGAGGTTAAATTCACAAACATTGCTTGTAGATTATTTGATGATAATACTTGCAAGTGTCAAAATTATGCATTGCGTAGACAAATGGTGTCTGGGTGCGTTGTTCTTACGCCTGAAAACATTGAAAGAATTGCGCATTGGATGCCAAATACATGTGGTTACAGACGTGTATTTGAAGGCCAGTCGCTCATGAAATGGCATCCATTAATTACAGGAAATCCAGATTCAGCCCATATCACAAATAATTCATTTCAAAATAGAACTATTCCTGAATATGATGTGGAAGAAGATGATTTTGAAAATTATATAATAGAGGACTTGGCTTAATGTATTTTGGATCAGATAATAGTTCACCTGCTCATCCTTCCATTTTGAATGCATTAATTGCAGCAAATGATGGCTATACTTCTGGATACGGTAACGAAGAGGCTATGAATAATGTTACTAAAAAATTACGTGATTTATTCGAAGCACCAAATGCATCTGTATATTTAGTAACAACAGGAACAGCCGCAAATTCTTTGGCACTTGCTACATTAACAAAACCTTGGGAAACAATTTTTTGCCACAGGCATTCTCATATAGAAGAAGACGAGTGTGGCGCTCCTGAATTCTATACCAACGGAGCTAAACTTACACTTGTTGATGGCAAAAACGCAAAAATTTGCCCCAAAAATTTACTGGATGCTATAAACTTATATTCCCAAAAAGAAGTTCACAATATTCAAAATGGCTCTTTATCAATTACTAATGTTACAGAATTTGGCACTATTTACTCGTTAGATGAGATGAAAACACTGACAGATATTGCTAAAGCCCATAACTTAAAGACACATTTAGATGGCGCAAGATTTGCTAATGCAATGATAGCTCTTGATTGTACACCCGCTGAGTTGACCTGGAAATCTGGCATTGATGTTGTTTCATTTGGAGCTACAAAAAATGGTTGCTTAGGAGTAGAGGCTGTTGTTTTCTTTAATCCAGAAATGGCTTGGGAATTTGAATTACGTAGAAAGCGCGGTGGGCACCTTCTTTCTAAACACAGAATGCTTTCTGCTCAGATGCAAGGTTATCTCAAGGATGATTTGTGGATTGGTTTAGCAAGAAAAGCTAATTCAGAATGCCAAAAACTATTTTCAAAAATTGAAAAAAATCCAAATATCAAAATAATACACCCACCTGAAGCTAATTTAATTTTTGCTACAATTCCGACAAAATTACATGATAAATTAATTTCCAATGGGGCTAGATATAACCATTGGTCAAGTCAAATGTCACCACTTGACGTGCCAGAAAATGAAACAAAAATAAGACTTGCCTGTAGTTGGTGTACTACTGAGTTAGAAATAAACAAACTATTAGAATTATTTAACTATTAGTTGATAAATAGCTTTCAAGATATTCAAGTCTATCCTGACCAAAGAATACTTGATCATCAATAACGTAAGATGGGGCACCAAAAACATTAGCATTTATAGCATCTTCAGTGTTACGTGAAAAAGTCTCTGCACCTTGCAATAACCCACTTTCAGTAAGTGAACCATCAAATCCATTCAATACTAATGCATCTTTAATAACTGTATCATCTGAAATATCTTTATTATCCAACCAACAAGATTTTAGAATACTTTGGCAAAGACCGCCAATGTTCCCCCCACCTGATTGCTGGGCTGCAATAATTGCATAACAACTTGGGGCGGGGTTAGTCGGCCAGTAAGTAGGATTTTCTGTTACTTCCATATTATTATGGAGTGCTACTCGGCGTATTTCTTGAGCACGATATATTTGCCGGGAAATATGGCGATCTTTTGGGGGAGTACCACCAGTTTTTTCAAATACTTGTAATAAATTGAATGGTTTATAATTGATTGTAGCGCCATAGGAGCTGGCAATTTCTTCTAACTTATTCCCAGCCAAGTAAGTAAACGGTGAGAGAGTAAACATATAGTAATCAATATGTGCCATTTAGGTCTCCAAGATTATATTATTAATAATTATTACAACATAATGCTTATTGATAGCATAAGACCTAGGCAAGACTGATTTGTAATGTTATCTGACATATTAAAGAGAATCTTTAAAATTGCCTGAATTTTTGCTAAGGAAATTAATATGAGCGTACTCATCGAACCAAAGTTAATCACTGGAAATTCCAACCTCCCGCTGGCAAAGAAAATAGCTACTCGCATGTCCCTACATCGAGGTCAGCCTGTTGGGTTAATAGACACAAGGGTAGAGCGATTTAATGACGGTGAAATTTTTGTAGAAGTGTATGAAAATGTCCGTGGTGAAGATATGTTCATAATACAATCCACCTCAAACCCAGCTAATGACAATTTGATGGAACTTCTAATTATGTCTGATGCTCTTAGGCGATCATCAGCAGCGCGAATAACGGCAGTAATACCATATTTTGGCTATGCCCGCCAAGATCGAAGAACAAAAGCTCGCACTCCGATTTCAGCAAAGCTTGTAGCTAATTTATTAACTGAAGCAGGCATCGAACGAATACTCACGGTAGATTTACATGCTGCACAGATCCAAGGATTTTTTGATATCCCAGTTGACAACTTATACGCTGCTCCAGTTTTTGCATTAGATGTGCTACATCATTTTAAGGATATGTCAGATGTTACAATCATATCACCTGATGTAGGCGGTGTTGCTCGGGCTAGAGAACTAGCAAAAAGAATTGGTGCTGATTTAGCAATAGTCGATAAACGTCGAAATAAACCAGGTGAAGTATCAGAAATGACAGTTATAGGTAATGTTAAAGGCCGCAGATGTATAATTGTGGACGATATTTGCGATACTGCTGGAACACTTTGTAAGGCCGCTGAAACTTTAATGGGTGAAGGGGCAATTGAAGTGCATTCATACATAACTCATGGCGTTTTATCAGGACCAGCCATCGAACGTATATCAAATTCAGTAATGAAGCACCTGGTAATTACTGACAGCATTGAAGTTAGCCCTGAAGCTGCTGCCTGCAAAAAAATTAGAACTGTTCCATTAGCACCTATGTTAGCTCAAGCAACATTAAACATAGCGAATGGCACATCTGTATCGTCATTATTTGATGAAGACACACTAGGCCCACTATACCAAGGCACATACTGATAAATTTATTTTACTAATAAGCAATAAAAAAAAGCCCCTAAATTAAGGGGCCTTTTTAATGAATTTTTTTTAATTAAATCAAAGATAGCAGGGCTTTTGTATCCGCTAGTCGTTTTTCTGCATCATCTTTGTTATCTGCAGTGACATCTTCCAATGCAATTGTAGCTTTTTCGATGAGGCCTTCGATCACTGATGTATCAACCTCATTTCTTGGCAAGGCTTCTTCTGCAAGTACAGAGGCGTTAGAGCCAGAGATTTCAACAAATCCACCAGTTACAATATATTCCATCAAATCATTGCCAACTTTAACAGACAACAATCCAGGTTTGAGTGTAGTCAATACCGGTGCATGTTCAGCCATTGCTGTAAAATCACCATCAGAACCTGGAATTTGTATCTCAGATGCTTCTAAAGATGCTAATTTTCTTTCAGGTGAAACCAAGTCAAATTGGATGGTAGCCATATTGATGACCCTTTCAATTAAGCAGCTTCAGCTGACATTTTTTCTGCCTTTGCAATTACGTCAGCTATACCACCAACCATGTAAAAAGCAGCTTCTGGTAAATGATCATAATCACCTGCAACCACAGCTTTAAATGACGCGATTGTGTCATCTAATGGCACTTGAACACCATCAGAACCAGTAAACACTTTTGCAACATCAAAAGGCTGAGACAAGAAACGTTCAATTTTACGAGCACGTGTAACTGTTAGCTTATCATCTTCTGAAAGCTCATCCATTCCCAAAATAGCAATAATATCTTGTAGTGATTTATACCGTTGAAGAATTTGTTGAACATCAGTTGCAACATTGTAATGCTCTTCGCCTAAGATTAATGGATCGAGCAATCTAGAAGTTGAACCCAATGGATCAACAGCTGGATAGATACCTTTTTCTGAAATTGATCTATCTAAAACAGTTGTCGCATCTAAGTGAGCGAAAGACGTTGCAGGCGCTGGGTCAGTAAGATCGTCCGCAGGTACATACACGGCCTGAACTGAAGTAATAGAACCAGCTTTTGTTGATGCAATTCGCTCTTGCATTGCTCCCATATCAGTCGCAAGTGTTGGTTGGTAACCCACAGCTGAGGGAATTCGGCCTAGAAGCGCTGATACCTCTGCTCCTGCTTGTGTAAAGCGGAAAATATTATCAACAAAGAATAAAACGTCTGAACCAGATTCATCTCGGAATTGCTCTGCTAAAGTAAGGCCAGTCAAAGCAATACGCATACGCGCACCTGGAGGTTCATTCATTTGACCATAAACGAGTGCAATTTTAGAATCTTCCATATTATCTGGAACAATAACTCCAGACTCAATCATTTCATGATATAGATCATTGCCTTCACGTGTACGTTCACCCACACCAGCAAAAACTGATAATCCTGAGTGAACTTTAGCAATATTGTTAATCAATTCCATAATTAAAACTGTTTTACCAACACCCGCTCCGCCAAACAAACCAATCTTACCACCTTTTGTATATGGTGCTAGCAGGTCAACAACTTTGATGCCTGTGACTAGTATCTCAGTTTCTGTGGACTGCTCTTCAAACAATGGTGCTTCACCGTGAATTGGTCTTGAAGTTGTTGTTTTAACTGGGCCCAACTCGTCAACAGGTTGACCAGTAACATTCATTATTCGACCAAGTGTACCCGTTCCAGTTGGTACAGTAATTTGCGCTGATGTATCAGTAACTTCATGTCCACGAACCAGACCTTCAGTTGCATCCATAGCAATTGTTCGCACGGTATTTTCACCTAAGTGCTGTGCTACTTCTAGTGTTAGTTTTTGGCCGTTATTGTTAGTTTCTAACGCGTTTAGGATTTCTGGAAGTGTATCCTCAAACTGCACGTCAACAACAGCACCAATCACTTGGACGATTTTACCAACATTTACTTTTGCTTTTGCCATAATAGTTTCTCCGGTTTCTTAAAGCGCTTCAGCGCCCGAGATAATCTCGATCAATTCGTTTGTAATCGCAGCCTGACGTGAACGGTTATATACAATCGTCAGTTTGTCGATCATGTCTCCAGCATTTCGGGTTGCATTATCCATTGCGGACATTCGCGCACCCTGTTCTGATGCACCATTTTCCAAAAGTGCTGTAAAAACTTGTGTAGAAAGTGCACGAGGTAATAAATCAGCTAAAACTTCCACTTCACCCGGCTCATATTCATAAAAAGGAGCGTCTTGACCTTCATCTAACTCAAATTTTGCTGGAATTAGTTGAAGTTCTGTTGGTATTTGACTCATAACCGATTGAAATTTGTTGTAAAAAATAGTTGCTACATCAAATTCACCCAAATTAAATTTAGATACTATATCACTAGCAATTTGTGATGCATGCGAATAGCCTATTTTTTTCACTTCAGATAAGTCAACATGATCAACCATTTTATCGCCTAGGTCACGTTTAAGTTGTTCGCGACCTTTTTTACCAATGGTTAATATTTTAACAGTTTTACCAGATGATGTTAATTCTGCAGCCTTGGCACGTGCCAATTTAGCAATTGAAGAGTTAAAACCACCACATAATCCGCGTTCAGCAGTGGCAACAATCAATAAGTGAACTTGATTTTCACCCGAGCCAGCAAGCAACTTTGGAGCATTATCAGCTCCTGATGCTCCACTGGCCAAATTTGCCATGACTGCATTCATACGGTCAGCATAAGGTCGGCCTGCTTCAGCTGACTCTTGCGCTCGACGAAGCTTAGCAGCTGCAACCATCTGCATCGCCTTGGTGATCTTACGTGTTGATTTAACACTATCGATCCGTGTTTTCAGGTCCTTGAGGTTTGGCATCTATCCAAACTCCTGTTCCATAAAAGGCTTCAGTTACGCAAAATCTTTAGAAAAAGATTCAACAACGGCTTTGATGCGATCTTCGGCTTCGCCTTTGATCTTTGGATCATCAGTTTTAATCCATTCTAATACATCAGCGTGACTCGTTCGAGCAAAGTTTAACAAACCATCTTCAAATGCACGCACTCTGCTTACCTCAATTTTATCAAGATAACCTTTAGTGCCGGCATAAATTACCAATACTTGCTCTGCAGTTGTTAGTGGAGAGTATTGAGGTTGTTTTAACAATTCAGTTAATCGTTCACCACGTGCTAATAATTGCTGTGTTGAAGCGTCTAAGTCTGAACCAAACTGAGCAAATGCAGCCATTTCACGATATTGTGCTAGCTCCAGCTTAATAGAACCTGCAACTGATTTCATTGCATTTGTTTGTGCAGATGAACCAACTCGAGATACAGATAAACCAGTGTTAACAGCAGGGCGAATTCCTTGATAGAACAATTCTGTTTCCAAGAATATCTGACCATCAGTGATTGAAATCACATTTGTTGGGATAAACGCAGAAACATCACCACCTTGAGTTTCAATTACTGGAAGAGCAGTTAACGACCCGTTTCCAGAATTATCACCAAGCTTTGCTGATCTTTCTAACAATCTAGAGTGTAGGTAGAAAACGTCGCCTGGATAAGCTTCGCGGCCCGGTGGGCGACGTAACAATAACGACATTTGTCGATAAGCAACGGCTTGTTTTGTTAAATCATCATAAATCATTAATCCGTGCATTCCGTTATCACGGAAATATTCGCCCATTGATGTTGCGGCGTATGGAGCTAAAAATTGCATTGGAGCCGGGTCAGAAGCTGTTGCTGCAACCACAATTGTATATGCAAGAGCTCCAGTTTCTTCTAATTTTTTAACTAGTTGTGCAACAGTTGATCTTTTTTGACCTACAGCGACATAGATACAGAATAATTTTTCTTTATCATCTTTTGCAACATCATTGTAAGCTTTTTGATTTAGAATAGTATCTAAAGCAACAGCAGTTTTTCCTGTTTGACGATCACCAATGATTAGCTCTCGTTGGCCACGCCCGATTGGTATCAAAGCGTCCACAGACTTTAGCCCAGTTGCCATAGGCTCGTGTACAGATTTACGTGGGATAATTCCGGGTGCTTTTACATCTGCAGTTGATCTTTTCTTCGTCTTGATCGGGCCTTTGCCATCAATTGGATTTCCCAAACCATCGACTACTCTTCCAAGCAATTCAGGTCCTACAGGAACGTCAACAATAGCATTCGTTCTTTTAACTGTATCACCTTCTTTGATTGATTGGTCAGATCCAAAAATAACCACACCAACATTATCGGCTTCAAGATTAAGGGCCATTCCTCGGATACCACCTGGGAATTCAACCATCTCACCAGCTTGAACATTGTCCAAACCATGTACACGCGCGATACCATCACCAACCGATAATACACGGCCTACTTCGGCAACTTCAGCCTCTTGACCAAAATTCTTAATTTGGTCCTTGAGGATCGCAGATATTTCTGCAGCTTGGATAGACATTATCCGACCTCTTTCATTACATTTTGAAGATTTGAGAGTTTTGACCTGATCGAGCTATCGATCATTTTTGAACCCACTTTTACGATCAAACCACCAATTAGACTTTCATCAATTGTAGCTTTGATATTTACATTTTTGCCTACAGACGATTTTAGTGTCTCTGACAACTCTTTAATTTGCTCAGACGATAATTTCTGAGCCGCAGTAACTTCAGCAGTTACTTCACCTTTTTCATCAGAAATTTTTGTACGAACAGCATCTATTAGCATCGGAACAACTTGCAGACGGCGTTTTTGAGCCATCAAACCAAGTGTATTGGATACAATTGATGATAATTTCATTTTAGCAGATAGAGCACTCACAGAATTCATCAGTTCGTCTCGAGAGTAGACTGGTGAATTGAACAGATCACGTAGAGATTCATTATTTGTTAAAGCAACATCTAACGTATCTAAGTCTGCTTCTATGGCAGGCAATTTATCAGCTTCCTTAGCCAAATCAAACAATGCAGTCGCATAACGCGCGGCAACGCCTGAAGATATCGAACTTGTGTCAGACACGTGGAACCTTTCGATATTGTTATGGGTAAATACCCGTTCCGTAAATTTAGAATAAGATAATTAAAATTATCGTTCCAACTTTGGGCGTGATAGCAAAGCATACGCTCGTATGCAACTGTCTTAATAACATTTTTTAATAATGAAAAATCAATGTTTTCAGTTACATAGCATTAAACCGCGACAATCTGCTCGCAAAACATATAATAAAATGTCTAAATATACTCGATTAATGGGCCTAAATCCTAGAAATACCCCGAATCTTTGATAAATTTTTTGGAAAAATGTTTGATATTCATACAATCTGATTTAAGTATTACTTGTAAACAAATAATCAATAAATATGATAAATTCTCCTGCGACCGAGCTGAAATAATTATAACTTAATGAAAACACTCTTTATATCTACTATCATTTTTCTTCTTTCATTTGCTATTAATGCACAAGAAGTAATTCCGTTAAAGCACACTTATGGTCTTTACAATGCTTATGTCATACCCATTGAGGATCAATCTCGTATAGACATACAACTTATTATTCTCTCAGGTAGTTATGATGAAGATAAAATTTCTGGAATAGCTCATTATACAGAACATTTAGCTGCATTATCTTCGGACGCAGCTGTTTTACAAGAACCCCGCCAAAGAGATCTAAATGCCTTTACCTCCCAAGTTTCCACTGTTTATACAAATACAGGAAATCAGAATGATTTAGACCGTATAATGCGGTTAACAAGGGCGGTATTGAACACACCTAACTTATCACAAAGTTTCAAAAAAAGCGAAATCGACATAGTAAAAAGGGAAGTTTATTACAAAGAGCGCAATGCACCTTCTAGATGGCTTAATAGACTTGCATTGCAAAAATTATATGGTTCTAAGTTTGGTAGAGCAGAAACACCAGTTTCTGATCTAAACAAACTCACAGTCAATGCTGCAATGGATTTTCATGATAAGCATTACATACCTTCTAATTCAATGTTAATTATTTCTGGGAATATTAATGAAAGCTTAGCTCAAAAAAAATTGTCCCAATATTTTGGTGATACTATAAAAACAAAACGTATTGAGGACAAATGGCTCAAGCAAAGGCCAGATAAGGGGCTTGAAAGCATTACAAAGATTTCAACAAACCGCCTGATGGATGATCAATTATCTTATGCTAAATTTTTTAGATTTAATGATTTATCTGATATCCTGGGCATGCAAGCTTCGTTTTTCATAGCTTCTGATATTTACAACTCCCACCTGAACAATGCGTTATATTTAGATGGTAACACTGCTCAGTCATTTTCTCAAAGTTCGTACATAGCAGTAAATGGTGATATTGAATATACTGCTTCGTTAATCCCATTTGAAGGATTTACATTAGAAGAAGCATATGAAAATTTAAAAATAGCTATAAAAAATCTTGAGTCTATTAGTATAACGCACAAAGAGATTGAAACTGCTCGTAGTAAAAATGTTGCATATACAAAATCTCTATCTCAAAGTCCTCGTGCTTATCTTGATTTCTTTCAAAATTTAGGCTCTGATGGTTTACCACCTGTATCTCCAACAGAATTTTCTAAGATGATAGCAAGAGCTCCAGTTGAGGATATATTAAAAATAATCTCTGCTTTTGCTACTGATAGTCCTTCTGCAGTAATATTAGCAAAATTAGACAGCCAATCATGAATTTTTTTAAACATATTTGTATTTTATTGTTTGGAATATTCTTTTTAACCAGCTCAGTTTTTGCTGACACAAAAATTAATGATGATGTTTCCTACGTTACAGAATTTGCTACGTTAAACAATAATGTTGCATCTGTATCTTTAGTCTGGGCTCTTAATTCACAAACGAAAGAACAAAATAGAATACTTCAAGCATTCCTTGCGGCAAAGCTTAATGGCCCGATTGGCAATAAATCAGTTGGTGAAGTAATTGATTTTAGAATAATAAATGATATTAATTTTTCTATAGACGCAACACCAAAACATTTGATTTTATCCATGCAGTCTCCAAAGGAAAGCTTCCATACTGCTGTAAAGCATACAAACGAAATACTTAAAAATTTCGAAATTAACGATATATGGCTGAAACGAAAAAAACATTCATTCAGAAACATTTCTTCAACACAACTACGGACACCAGAAATACTTGAAAATGAATTAGTAGATTACGTTCTTTATACCGGAAATGACAAAATATTGACTAAAAAAAACATCAGCTCAGAAATCTTACGAAGACCAAACCAGATAATTCTAAATGCAAGAGATTTTGATTTTGATAATATCTCAAATTTATTGCTTGAAGATTTGCCCGCATATGATGCAATTTTAAACAATGAAATCAATAAACCACCTTATAAACTTCCGAACGGAGTTATTCATTTAGAAGATAAAAAATCAACAGAGACTTTAATTTTTATTGGTACCGTACAAAATTTTGAATCACTAATACATCAGGCAGAAAGCAATACACTTTACAAATACATGGGCTACGGAGCAGGTTCAGAAATGTTTAGAATTATAAGACAAGAAAAGCGTGCGTCTTACGACCCGCGTTCACATTTCAGCCAAATTGGCGAAAAACTTGCATTCTTAGGACTATCGGCAACTGTTGGATCAGATAGATGGGATGAAATTTATAGTCTAATGTTTGATATTCATAACAATACACGAATGGGTTTGAATACATCAAAAGGGTTAAAAAATTCACACAATACTGTAATAAATGAATTGATATCAAATCTTCGACGGAAACCCAATTGGCTTGTGAAACGTTATTTAGAATTGCATCCTGAACAACCACCCAAGGCTTCAATAAATCTGGAATTGATAGACGCCAGTTTTGATGTATCTGTTTCTGAATTAAATAATAAAGCTATCAATATTTTATCTGATCCATCGAGGTTAATTTCGATAATTATTGGTGGAAAAATTAATCCTAAAATTAAAAAAGATAGTACTTCTTATTGCCAACTCCCAAAAAAGAAGCCTTTGGAATTTTGTTTAAAGAAACTTTCAAAAGTTCAAGATTTACGCTGAGGATTATAACCTTTAATTGGTTTCCCAGCAGGACTTTTTATACCCCTTAAAACTCCACCTAAAGGATTTTTAACTGTCGCTCCCAATCCACTTTTAGGCCGAGCATATATCTGTTTTGTAGCTTCAACTATAACCACACCAGACGCTAAAGGAATAACACCCTTTAACCCGACACCTTCCAAATATTTTGACACTCGCAACCAAAATGGTTTGTGACTTGGCGGAAAAAACATTGCTGACATATGCCGTTCAACTGAAAATTTATGAATGCGAAGTTGAGTTTCTAATTGACTTATGCTGTATGGTTGCCCGTAACCAAATGGCGTTTTCTCACTACGCGCCCACAATCCAGATCTGTTTGGTACAATAATTAATACTCGCCCTCCCGGCCCTAATACACGCCATATTTCTTCCAATAAACCATTTTGATTATTACTTGTTTCAAGGCCATGCAAAATAACCATCTTATCGACAATGCCAGTAGCTAATGGCCAACTAATTTCTGGTGTTAAAACAGATCGATTTAGCTGTCCTTCAGGCCACGGCATAACTCCTTGCTGTCCTGGCATCAAGCAAATGACACGCCTTGATGATTTCAAAAAAGGTCTGAGCATAGGTGCCGCAAAACCATACCCAAGAACCGTTTGTCCTTTTGTATCTCCAAACAAACGTTCTACTTTATCTCTTAAAGCACGTTGTACTATACGCCCTAACTTGGTTCGATAATAAAATTTTCGAAGATCAATTACATCTAAATGCATATTTACCTTTTATCTTAATTCTAGACTTCAAGTTGACTTAAATTTCTGCAATCATTCAAATTATAAACAATAATACGGAAATATTACCATGTCTCTTTCTGTTATAATAGTACCTTGCCTCATTGATAACTATGCTTATTTAATTAGATGTGAGGAAACTGGGCATACCGCTGTAATTGATGTGCCAGATGCTTACCCAATTTCAAATATGATTAATGAGTTAGGTTGGAAATTAAATTCAATTTTAATAACTCACCATCATTCAGATCATGTAGATGGAGTGGAGCAATTACAGAAGTTAACAGGTGCAAATGTTATAGGCGCTAAAAGTGATAGCCACAGGCTTCCTAATTTAAATATTTCAGTGTCAACTGGTGACATTATTTCAATTGGAAACCAACAAGCAGAAATCTTAAATACTCCTGGCCATACTATCGGACATATTTCTTACTTTTTTAAAGATAGTAAAAAAGTTTTTACAGGTGATAGTTTAATGTCGTTAGGATGTGGTCGACTATTTGAAGGCACACATAAAATGATGTGGAACACATTAAAATTGTTTATGAAATTACCCAAAGAAACTCTTGTGTACTCAGGGCATGAATATTCATATTCAAATGCAAAATTTGCATTAAGTGTTGATGCTTCAAATACACGCTTGAAAGAATATTATAAAGAAATTCAAGATTTGTTGAAAGATAATAAATATACTGTACCAACATCGCTTGAATTAGAATTCGCAATTAATCCCTTTTTAAGGTCGGCTTTGCCAGAATTCAAATTAGGGTTAGATATGTGTCAGAAAACGGATCAAGAGGTTTTTCAGTACCTTCGAATTTTAAAAGATAATTTTTGATAAATTTAAGATAAAATAGTTTATTTATTTCAAAATATTTAAACAAAATTTAGAAAAAATTCACTTTTGGCTTGAAGATTCTAAAAATAGAGAGAAATCTATAAAAAATGAACTACATAAATACTAATTGATACAATACACGCCTGAAAGGTAAATATTAATGCCAACATTCTCAAGTAGTTTAGAAAATGCTATCCATGCATCATTAGCTTATGCAACCCAACGGAATCACGAACTAGCCACTCTTGAACACCTACTATTAGCATTAATTGACGAGCCAAACGCTAGTCGTGTCATGCGGGCATGTGCAGTGTCATTAGATGAACTAAGAGCTAAATTAACTCATTTTTTAGAGAATGAATTAGATAGTTTAGTAACAAACCTAGAGGGTGTAGATGCTACTCCCACCACAGCATTTCAACGAGTAATCCAAAGATCTGTAATACACGTGCAAAGCTCAAGTAAACAAGAAGTCACTGGTGCAAACGTTCTTGTTGCAATTTTTGCAGAAAGAGAAAGTCATGCTGCTTATTTCTTGCAAGAACAAGAAATGACGCGCTATGATGCTGTAAATTTCATTGCTCACGGTGTTGCAAAAGATCCATCGATGAACGAACCAAGGGAAGTTACTGGTTCAGAAGAATTTAATGATCAAGATGAAGAAATCTCTGATGCTGATGAAACAGCACTTGCAAAATATTGTGTCGACTTAAACCACCAGGCAAGCGAAGGTAATATTGATCCATTAATTGGCCGTAGTCACGAAGTTGAAAGATGCATCCAGATTTTATGCCGAAGACGTAAAAATAACCCAATTTTAGTGGGCGATCCAGGCGTTGGAAAGACCGCTATCGCTGAAGGATTAGCTGTAAAAATTATTTCAGGTGAAACACCAGAGATATTATCTGAAACTACAATATATTCACTAGACATGGGCTCTTTATTGGCTGGAACAAAATATCGTGGTGACTTTGAAGAACGTTTAAAATCGGTGATGACAGAGTTGGAAGACCACCCAGATGCAGTACTATTTATAGATGAAATCCATACTGTTATAGGAGCTGGTGCAACTTCAGGAGGAGCAATGGATGCTTCCAACCTATTAAAACCAGCACTTCAAGGTGGAAAGCTACGTTGTATGGGTTCAACAACATATAAAGAATACAGACAACACTTTGAGAAAGATCGCGCGCTTGCGAGAAGATTTCAAAAAATTGATGTAATTGAGCCAAATATTGAAGATACAATAAACATCCTAAAAGGACTCAAATCGCGTTTTGAGCAACATCATGATGTAAAATATTCAATGGATGCAATAAAAACAGCTGTAGAATTATCGTCAAGATACATACATGATAGAAAGTTACCAGATAAAGCAATTGATGTTATAGATGAAGCTGGAGCTTCTCAAAGGTTAGTTGTTGCGTCAAAACGAAGAAAATCCCTAGGTGTAAAAGAAATTGAAGATGTGATAGCCAAACTGGCAAGAATACCTGCAAAAAATATATCACGTGATGACGCAGAATTACTTCGAGAATTAGATGCATCATTAAAACGTGTAGTATTTGGCCAAGATCCAGCAATTGATGCATTAGCGTCGGCAATTAAACTTGCACGTGCTGGATTACGAGAACCTGAAAAACCAATCGGCAATTATTTATTTGCTGGACCAACAGGGGTTGGAAAAACAGAAGTAGCAAAACAACTAGCTGACACTTTAGGTGTCGAATTAATCAGATTTGATATGTCTGAATATATGGAGAAGCATGCAATTAGCCGACTAATTGGAGCTCCTCCTGGTTATGTTGGTTTCGATCAAGGTGGTTTATTAACTGATGGTGTTGATCAAAACCCTCATTGTGTCTTACTTTTAGATGAAATTGAAAAAGCACACCCTGATGTATTTAATATTTTACTTCAAGTCATGGATCATGGGAAATTAACTGATCACAATGGACGTTCTACAGATTTTAGAAATGTAATCTTAATTATGACATCAAACGCTGGCGCCACGGAGCAAGCAAAAGAAGCTATTGGCTTTGGTCGTGATAGAAGAGAAGGAGAAGATACAGCAGCAATAGAGAGAACTTTTTCTCCAGAGTTTAGAAACAGATTAGATGCAACGATAAGTTTTGCACCACTATCTAAAGAAGTGATAATTAAAGTTGTTGATAAATTCGTATTACAACTAGAAGCGCAATTGATGGACAGAAATGTTACGTTTGAACTTTCTTCAGAAGCAGCAAGCTGGTTGGCTGATAAAGGATATGATGACAAAATGGGGGCAAGGCCCTTGGCAAGAGTAATTCAAGAGCATCTTAAGAAACCTTTAGCTGAGGAACTGTTATTTGGAAAACTTTCTAAAGGTGGATTAGTGAAGGTGCATCTAAAAGATGATAAACTAGATCTAGAGTTGATCTCGCCAGAAGCTCGGCAAATTACAAAAAGGAAACCACCACTGCTTACTGCAAAATAAACAATTTTAATTTTAGCAATAATATTTTGGCTATGACTACTTTTCTGTAAACTTTAGTTCAATTCGTCTATTTGTCTTATAAGCCTCTGGCGTATCTCGATTGTCAATTGGTTGGAATTCGCCAAACCCATTTGCGGCCAATCGATTTGCCGGAATATCTAGATCGTCCATTAAATAGCGAACGACTGATAAAGCTCTTGCTTGGCTTAATTCCCAGTTATCTTTATAGTCATTTCCAAAACCACTAAAAGGTATACGGTCAGTGTGACCATCAACACGCAAAATCCAATCTATACCAGTTGGAATTTCATCGGCTATTTGATTGATTATATCAGCAACTTTACTAATTTCTGTCTTACCCCTCGATCCTAAATAGGCTGATCCAACAGAGAATAAAACTTCAGAAGAAAATACAAAACGGTCACCGACAATACGTACACCTTCTTTACCTTCCATAACTTCACGCAATTTACCAAAAAATTCAGATCGGAATTTCTTTAAATCTTTTGCCTCATCAGCTAGTCTTAATTTTTCTTTAGATTCAAATTCTGCAATTTTTCTTTGTTCTGCTGCAACTTTTTCTTGCTCAGCAGCAAGCTTCCTCTGCTCAGATGCTACCCTAGCTAATGCTAAATTCAAATTTGTTCCAAGCATTTTTAATTGAATTTGTGCTTTTGAGTCAGCTTCTTTTGATTCATCTAATAAACCTTGTAGTTGATTTAATTGATCTCTGAGCTGTGAGGTTTGTGTATTTAAAAGAGCAAGTTTTCTTTGTGCACTTGAAGAAAGTGTTTTTTCTTGATTGAGCAAAATATTAGCTTGAGCAATTAAAGCAGCTTGTCGCTCCACCTCAGTAAAACTTTCATTCAGATCAATTGTTAGAGATTTTTCAATAGCATTGGCGGCAGCTAGTTTAGTTAAGGTATCCTCAGCTTCTTTTCGCTCCGCTTCTAAAGCAAGCGACATTGCAGTTAGTTCTGTATCAGCATTTTTTAACTTTTCTCGTAAAAATTCTGCAGCTGAAATTTCTGCAAGACGGTTTTTTTCAGCAACGGACAAAGCTTTAGTAATTGTGCTTATCTCAGCAACCTGTAATTCACCTTCATTTTGTAATTTTGCAATTAAACCTTCTAATGCTTCTCGTTTTGCAGCCGATAAGCGTGCATTTTCTTCTTTTTCATTTATTTCATTACGTGCACTTATTAATAAAAGTTCAATAGCTTCTTTTTCATTAATAGTTTCTAGATTTTTTTCTTCTAATTTTGATTTATCTAGTAATAATTTAGCCATTTGAAGTTCAAGTTGCGATTTATTTACCATTAAATCTGAGTTAGAATTTTCAAGTTCGAGTTTGTTTGATAGTAAAGTTTCTATCTGAGTTTTATAAGTATCAATTTTTTCAGACTGGGTGCCAGATTTTTTTGTTAACTTTGAAATTGTTGAAAGATGCAATAAAATTTGATCTTCAGCTTTATTGAGTGTGTCTCTAGTTTTACCCAAATCATCCTCAATACTATTTGAACGTATTTTTTCTAATCCGAGCGCGCTCGCAAGATCAGTAAGTTGAAGTGATAAATCATTTAATTCTAAATCTTGTTCCGTTACTTGAGTCGATAAACTATCAAGCATCAAATCTTTTTGAGAAATTTCTGAAGTTAACTTATTTAATCTTTCTTCTTTTGACAAAATTTCTGTTGATAAACTGTTTAACTCAGTCTCTTTTTTACTTATCAAAGAAGACAAATTATTAAGCTCTGAATCTTGCTGTTCAATTTGAGAAGAAAGATTATTAAGCTCTAAATCTTGATCTGTTATAGTCTCACGTAAAGTAAATTGTACGATCATAAAGATAGAAAGAACAAAAAATAATATTAATAGTAATGCAGTCATAGCATCAACAAAACCCGGCCAAATACTAGCTTCAAATCTGGATCCTGATCTCTTTAACGCCATTGATTAACTCTTTGCCAAGTTATTTATAGCATCGGTAAGGGCATTTATATTTTGTCGTAATTCTTGGTTGGTTTCTTGACGCCCCACAGTTGTTTCTTCCAAAATTCTTAATAACTGGGTATCAATATTTCTTAAACGCATACGTGTTTCTGCGTCAAGAATTCCATCACCATCTTCCTGCATTTTCATAACAGCATCAACCAAATTTTGCTGCCCTTGAGCAATTGATTGGAACGCAAGATTGTTTACATCATGTAGAGATGCAGTGTGTTGGACCATATGCTCAATAGAAACAGCAAGTTGATCCATTCGCCCTGCAGTTTGTGCAAAAAGACTTGTCATATTTTCCATGTTAGAATTAGCATGCTGAAATAATCCTGCTCCAGCGAGATTTCCATCACCTTCACCACCAATTGTAATTTTGGTTATTGATGACAACCATTCTTCTAATTCACGGTAAAATCGATTTTGCCCACGTCCTGCAAATAAGTCTAATATTCCAATAACTAAAGAACCCGCTAATCCAAGTAAGGATGAACCAAAAGCAGTGCCCATTCCACCTAACTGTGCTTCAAGACCTGTCATTAGCTTTGCGAAAACATCTAAACCTGTTGAGCCTTCTTGTGGTGCCAGTGATCTTATCGTATCAACTACAGCCGGAACTGTTGTAGCAAGTCCATAAAATGTACCTAATAATCCCAAAAAAATTAATAAATTTATGATATAACGAGTTATTTCCCTTCCTTCATCTAATCTCGTAGCAGAGCTATCTAATATAGAACGCGTCGAAGTTGAGGTTAATGCATGCCTTGCACCAGAATCTGATAAAAGAGCAGCCAAACTGGCCATTAATCCTGGCGGTTTTATTAAATCATGACCAACACGATCAATTACAAAGCCTTCGATCCAGCTTACTGATTTAACGAGAGAAACTACCTGACCAAAACAGGAAACTAAGCCCCCTAAAAAAACAAAAAATATGAAACTATTTAGATAGGGAGATGCAACAAAAATTGGAGAAACAGCTGGATAGAGGAAATAGCCCCCAACAAAAACAGCAATGACAATTAAAAGCATAGTAATTATCTGATTTACTGGTTGAGTAAATTGATTTTGGAACCCTAAATCTTTTTGCGCCATTATTTAGCCTCTTTTGGATTATTTTATATGAATACTAACGTGTTGAGAGCTTCATTCCAATTGTTAAGTTTGAGAAACAACTAATTGAGTTTATATTTCCATTATTATGATTTCATTCTTAGTCTATATTCAACATTTGTGAGTAGAGTAATTCAATCAAAGGAAAATATAGTTGCTTTTCGTAAATTTACTCACTTAACTTACGTGTTTGGTAAGAAAGTTTTTCTAACTCAGGATCTTTAATTCCTAAATCTCGTAAACATTTTGTTACATTATACAAATATTCAGTATTTGAACCTATTGTGCCCTTAGCTGATTTTATAATTAAAGCCTGATCATCGATCGTTAAAGAACCAGCATATTGTTCATGATTGCGATTAACCAAATATGTGTATGCTTTTACTGTTTCACCTGAGTTTAATTTAACATCGACTATTACTTCCAAATAGGCATCAGATATTAACTCTCTTTTTCTTAAGTAACTTAAAACTTTTTCTACATTTTTTGCTTTAATTTTGAATAATAGGCCATCACAATTTGAACCCTGAACCTTATCTAAAGCCAGAACTAATCCCATATGTTCTGGGGTGCCTCTATAATGAATCGACCAAATACAAAAAGATCTTTTGTAATTCTGCAACCTTCCTATTTCTTGGTGTGCAAATTCAAATCCAGGTTTCCAGATGAGTGATCCATATCCAAATACCCATATATCTTGTTCGTTCATATCATTTACCTTTAGACTTGGCTTTAAATATAGAAGCGCATAGACCAAAAAGAAAAGGTTAAAAAATGAGATCATTAGTAATTATCATTTTAGCAGCGTCATTAGGATGGAGTGCATATTGGTTTGTTGGCAAATCTATCAGACAATCAACATTAAATGATTGGTTTAATGAAAAGTCAGAAAATGGATGGATTGTTCAAAAATCACTATCATTAAGAGGTTTTCCAAATAGATTTGATGCAATCATTAAAAATATAAAACTATCAAATCCTAAATCTGGGCTGGAATGGTCAGCCAACCAGTTTGAAATATTACAGTTATCATATAAACCTAATCATTTTATTGTTTTGGGTCCATTAGAACAAAAACTAAAAATATCTGGGCAAGAGCTATTAATAACATCCCAAAAGCTCCGAGGATCTTTAGTGTTTGATCCAAAAGAAGAACTAGAGTTAAATCGCACAACTATTTCAAGCGAAAATTTACAAATTAATTTTGCCGAAGACACGTTTGCATCAACTGAAAAAATAATTTTGGCGTTACGAAAGACTAATAGTACTGAAAACGAATATGACATAGGTTTAGATTTGACAAACTTTTCTTCTGATAAGTTTAATTTGAAAGAATATGATCCTACTGGAACAATGCCCATTAAGTTTGGGACTTTCAGATTGGATGTATCAGCAAAATTTGATGAACCTATAACTCAAAGATCATTTGAGCACGAATTAAAAAATATTTCTAATCTCAAAATTAATAATACAAACCTTGAATGGGGAAGTTTTAAATTAAAAGCCTCTGGTAATCTTATATTAGATTCAGATGGATACCCAAATGGTAAAGTCACCTTAAGAGCATCTAATTGGGAACAAATTTTGGATCTAGCATTAAATAATGGTGAGTTAAATAATAATACAAAAAATACTATAAGAACATTGTTTAGCTTATTTGCTGCTATATCTGGTGATAAGCAAGAGCTAGAGATACCTTTAAAGTTTTCTAACAAAAAAATATTCGTTGGTATAATACCAATATTAGACTCGCCTAGGATTAACTTCTATTAAGTAAATCATTCATCAACACTTCCTCGACCAAAATTAGCAGCTTCAGTATCTTGGCCAGCATCAATGATACTTCGCCTAATAGCACGTGTTCGATCAAAATATTCAAATAGTTGATCACCATCACCTCTTCGAATGGCTCTTTGTAAATCAAATAGTTCCTCTGTAAATCGACCAAGTATTTCCAATGTTGCTTCTTTATTATTTAAAAATACATCACGCCACATTGTTGGATCACTTGCTGCAATCCTAGTAAAGTCACGAAATCCGGCCGCTGAAAAATTGATGACCTCTTTATCGGTTATTCGGCCCAAATCATCAGCAACACCAACCATTGTATATGCAATTAAATGAGGTGCATGGCTTGTTACAGCAAGCACTAAATCATGGTGTTCAGCGTCCATAAATTCAACATTAGCACCTAGCGCCTCCCAATATTGCTCTAACTTATTTCTTGCTTCTTCGTTACAGTTTTCAAGTGGGGTCAAAATACACCAACGGTTTTTGAATAATTCTGGGAACCCTGACTTTGGACCTGATTGTTCAGTACCGGCCAAAGGATGCCCTGGAATAAAATGTACTCCTGCAGGAATATGAGGTTTAACCATATCAATTACAGATTTTTTAACCGAACCGACATCAGTTATCGTTGCACCTAGCTTTAATTTGGGACCAATTTTCTTTGCAACTTCAGCCATAGCACCAACTGGAACCGATAATACGATTAGATCTGCACCAGCAACAGCCTCTTCAATTGTTTCAGCGACACTGTCAACAAATCCAATATCTAATGATATCTCTCGAGTTTCTTTTGTTTGTGAAAATCCTACTATTTCATTAGCTAAGCCAATTTTTTTCATTGCATGCCCCATAGATGAAGCAATCAACCCTAATCCAATTAGTGTTACTTTATCATACATAACCTTCATAATGGGCTTCCTTTAAACTTTTTCAATGAAGCTATTATTCTAAAACAGTCAGCCTCTTTACCAATAGTTATTCGAAGGCAATTGTGTAAATTATACCCCTTTACTTGTCTTACAATTAATCCATCTTTTTCTAAAGTATCATTGACAGCATCAGCTTGTTTTTCATCAGAAAATCGAGGAAGTATGAAATTTGCAAATGTATCATCGCATTTAAACCCCAGATTTCTTATTTCATTGATTAAAAAATCACCCAAATTTCTATTGTGCAACAAACAATTTTTTACATATTCCTCATCATTAACTGCTGCAGTAGCCGCTGATAAAGCTGCACGGTTGATATTAAATGGACCTCTTAAGCGAGACAAAATATCAATTATGACTGGTGATGCATAACCCCAACCAACCCTCAAACCACCAAGTCCATAAATTTTAGAAAAAGTTCTGGTCATTACAACATTTTCATATTTTTCAACCAATTTTGCTCCGCCGTCATATCCTTCAATATATTCTGCATAAGCACCATCTAAAACTACTACTGTGTTTTCTGGAACACCATTTATTAAGCGTTCAATTTCTGATAATGGAATAAATGTACCCGTAGGATTATTTGGATTTGCAACAAAAATTAACTTTGTATTTGCAGTACAACAATCAATTAATGCATCAACATTTGTTACACGTTCTTTTTCGAGCGCCACTATAGGAGTTGCCCCAACACCTAAAGCACAGATACGATACATCCCAAAGCCATGTTCTGTAAATAAAACTTCATCCCCAACACTTGCAAAAGCCTGACACAAAAATGTAATTATTTCGTCAGATCCATTACCACAAATAATTTGTTCAGCATTTAATCCGTTATTCTCTGCTATCGCTAACCTTAACGCAGAGTGATCTGAAGAGGGGTAAACCGCTAAAGAGTCTGATTGTTTTATATATGCGTCTTTTGCTTTGGGACTTGGACCAAATGGATTTTCATTTGAACTTAATTTTACAGTATTTTCAACGCCTACAGCATGAGATTTACCACCAACATATAATTCTATGTCCATAATGCCTGGCTTCGGCTTAATGATATTTGTCATTTTGATGTCTCTAACTGTTTCTATATTTCTCTTACATATTTGGAGTAGCTATTTCTAGTCTTTAACGGCTAATAAAATGACTGTGGATCAATATCTATACTAATTTGTATATCCTTTGGAATCTTAAATGAGTTTCTCCATTTCATCAAAGAGCTTTGAAGCATTGTTTCTTTTGATGCTTTTACTAATATCCGGACACGATGATTACCGCGTACTCTTGCAATAGGCGCTGGAGCAGGCCCAAAAACTTGGGCATTTATTATGTCTAACGTTTGAGCATTTTTAACCATATGATTTGCTACATTAAAAACATTATTTAAATTTGGGCCTTTTAAAATTATTCCAGCTAGCCTGCCAAATGGTGGCATACCTGCAAGACGTCTCTGTTGCGCTTCAGATTGCCAAAATTCTTCTTCATCACCTTTCAAGATTGCTTTAACTACAGGATGTTCAGGTTGGTGGGTCTGCAAAAAAGCAATTCCTTTTTTATCTGCACGGCCTGCCCGCCCAGCCACTTGACGCATCAATTGAAATGTACGTTCTGCTGCTCGTAAATCTCCACCCATAAGCGCTAAGTCAGAGTCAATCACACCAACCAAAGTTAGCAAAGGAAAGTTATGGCCCTTTGCAACCAATTGTGTGCCAATTATTATATCTGCATCACCTGATGCAATTCCTTTAATTCTTTCTTTTAATGCTTGTGCAGAAATTAGCATGTCTGAAGATAATACAGAGATTTTTGCATTAGGAAACTTAACCTGAGCCTCTTCAGCTAATCGTTCTACTCCAGGACCCACCGCCGTTAAGCAATCAACTTCTCCACATGAAGGGCAAGTATTTGGCATTTCTTTTGTTTCACCACATTGGTGACACATCAGGTGCCCATGAAATCTATGTTCGACCATGCGGGCATCACATTGCTCACAACCGAGTTGATCTCCACATTTACGGCAAACTGTAATAGGTGCATATCCCCTTCTGTTTAAAAACAATAAAGATTGCTCACTACGTTCGAGCCTTAACTCAACTTCATCTTTTAATTGGGGAGAAATCCACGAATTTCTTTCCATTGGCTGATCACGCATGTCTATTGTAAAAATTTCAGGGATTCTAGCATCACCAAATCTTTCTGTAAGATCAACACGATTATATTTTCCAGTATCAGCATTTACCCAAGTTTCCAAAGAAGGTGTGGCAGAAGCTAAAATCACTGAACCTTGTTCAATAGAGGCTCTCATAACAGCCATATCGCGAGCTGAATATAACACACCATCTTCTTGTTTATATGATGTATCATGTTCTTCATCTACTACAATCAATCCTAAATTCTTAAATGGGAGATACAAAGATGATCTCGCACCAACGACTACTTGTGCTTTAGCTTCTGCTACCATGCGCCAACAACGCCTTTTTTCTGTCATAGTAACGCCTGAATGCCATTGTGCAGGTTTCTGGCCAAATCGTTTTTTTAGCCTGTCTAAGAATTCGACAGTTAGAGCTATCTCTGGAATTAGAATTAATGCCTGCTTGCCTAATAACAAGCACTCAGCCACAGCTTCTAAATAAACCTCAGTTTTTCCTGAACCTGTAATACCTCGTAAAAGGGTAGTATTGTATGTATTCATACGTATATTTTTGCGTAATCTGTCGCCTGCATCCTTTTGGGCAGATGTGAGTTTCTTGGATGGTAGGCATGGATCAAGTTCAGCATATGGTATGTCACGAGGACTTTCTAATTCAGTAACAGCTCCTTGAGAAACCAAACCTTTTATAACTGAAATAGTAACGTTTGCAGCTTCTTTTAATTCTTTGCCAGTAAATTGCATATCAGCAGTATCTTTAAGAATTTTTAAGACTCTTTCACGTGCTGGTGTCATTCGATCTACGTCTCTATCCCCTTTTGCATAAACTATTTTCATACTGGGTGGATCAGTTAATCCAGGTGCACGCGTGGCGAGTTTGAGCATCCCATTCAAGGGGGTTAGAGTATATCGCCCAGCGCGTGATAGAAACTCCATCATTTCAGGTCGCATTTCAGGAACATCTAATCTGTTTGAAATTGTCCGGATCTTATTTTGATCATAATCACCCTTTCCTGCGCACCAAACAACACCAATTACTTTTCTGGGGCCTAATGGAACTTCTACATAAGAACCCAAATTTACACCTTCTTTAGGGGCTTTGTAGTCAAGAAATCTATCAATAGGCTGAGTTGTTAATACTGATACTAACTCACCATCAGAGAAATTTTGAGATGAGTTATGTTTAATTTGATCACTCAATCTCTTGTTTCCTCAAATGTTAATATTTGTTTATATATTAATGAGGTTACGTTATAATAAACAAGCCCGATACATGAAATAAAATTCAGAATTTATAGACAAAATGAGAAATATACATGGATGACACAACTCAAATTAGTGATTTTCGAAAACGTATTCTACAAGATCCAGAAGCATTGTTAAACGATAGAGAAGTTATGCGTGCATTAATTTCTGCAAGTTCAAGTAATGCTCCAACAAATGTAATAGATTTAAAAAGTGTAGTATTAAAGCGCTTAGAAGGTCGTGTTGAGGAGATTGAAGGGCAAAATAGCAATATCATATCTGCAGCATATAAAAATATTTCAACAACAACTAAAGTACACTCTGCTATCTTAGATGCTCTAGAGCCTAAAACTTTTACTGAATTTTTACATTTTTTAAAAACAGATTGGGCTAGTTCTTTGAACATTGATATAGCCAGATTATGTTTAGAAGCGCCATCCATTAACCAAGACGATATACCTCAACTCGAGATAGAATTTGGACCCAGTGTAGTTTTTCTTCAAGAAGGTGAAATTAATCACTATATTTCCTTGGGGCAAGATAGTGATCCACGTCCCGTTACATTGCGCCAAATAAGAAAAGGTGCTTCAAATATTTATAACGATATTGCACCTAAGCTTAGGTCTGAAGCTCTAATGAAACTAGATTTGGGTCAAGGAAATTCACCAGGATTGCTTTTATTAGGTTCAATTAATTCAGACCAGTTCTTACCAAACATGGGAACAGATTTATTTGTATTTTATGGGTCAATTTTTGAAAAGATTATGCAACGATGGTTTTTTAATGGGCAATCTTAATGGCGGAATAGATTTAATGGAAAATTGGCTGTCTAGCCTCTCTGCAGTTGGTGGAAGGGCTGAAAAAACTATTGATGCATATCGTCATGATGTATCACACTTTATTCATTTTCTTTCTCAACATAATGGAAAAATGCCATCAAAAGCTATTTTATCAAAAGTTAGCGTTAAAGACATGCGATCATGGATATCACATGCAAGGAGGTCCGGATTGTCACCTCGCTCTCTTGCAAGGGCATTATCAGCAATTAAAAGTTTTTATCGTTGGATGGGTCAAACATATGGTGTTTCAACAACAGCTGTACTTTCTACTCGAACACCAAAATTTGAGAAACCACTTCCACGTCCAGTAAAAAAATCAGATGCAAAAGATCTTATTAAACAGATAGACCTGCAATCTGAGCATGAATGGATAAATGCGCGAAACGTTGCAGTTATAACATTATTATATGGATGTGGATTACGTATATCCGAAGCTCTGTCTATTACATTTGATAAAACACCACTTCCTGAAGTTTTGAAAATCATAGGTAAGGGTAACAAAGAAAGGATCGTACCAATCTTACCAGTAGCCAAAGCTGCAGTTAAAAATTATTTAAAATGCTGCCCCTATTCTTTTTTACCAAATGACCGGTTATTCAAAGGCGCAAGGGGTGGCCCATTAAATCAACGCTTAATCAGAAAAGTAATGGAACAAACCAGAATGCAGTTAGGCTTGCCATCAACTGCAACGCCACATTCTATGCGCCATTCATTTGCAACCCACCTCTTGGAAGCAGGTGGAGATTTAAGGGTGATACAAGAGTTACTTGGCCATGCATCTCTCTCTTCCACTCAAGCATATACTGCAGTTGATCAAACTCGGTTAATGGATGTTTATAAAAAAGCACACCCTAAAGCATGATAAATCTAGTAGTTGAGTTTTTCTTAAACTCCTATATTAAGCCCCAATGACATCACATGTAAAAGCTCTTTTAGTTCATTATTTGACCGCTACAGGCGCAGTTTTTGCAATGCTAGCAATGCTTGCTGCAGTTGGAAGCAACTGGGATATGATGTTTTTATGGTTAGTTATAGCATTTTTTGTAGACGGCATAGATGGACCATTGGCAAGACATTATAATGTCAAAGATAATGCATCAGAGTATGATGGCGTCTTGTTAGATTTAATAATTGATTACTTAACATATGTATTTATACCAGCATATGCGCTCTTTCAGTCTGGCTTATTAGATGGATGGACTGGCTGGGTTACTATAATAATAATCACATTTACTTCCGCATTATATTTTGCTGACACAAGAATGAAAACAAAGGATAATTCCTTTTCTGGTTTTCCTGGATGTTGGAATATGTTTGCAGTCGTTGTTTTTGCAACTCATCCAAATTTCTATATTATTTTAGCTTTAGTAATAATACTCGCTGCTTCAATGTTTACACCCCTGAAATTCATTCACCCTGTCAGAACACAAAGGTGGCGATCAATAAGTTTACCAATTGCTATAATTTGGACTGCACTTGCTGGTGTATCTGCCTGGACAAACTTTAATGCAGGACCGCTTATTACAACTGCACTAGCAATAACTTCAGTTTACTTATTAACGGTTGGGATTGTACAACAGTTTCTTCCAGCTAAAGACGAGTAATAATAATACCAAATACAATTATTAAAGAAGCAATAATTTTACTCTTACCCATACTTTCTTTAAAAAATAAAACGCCTATCAAAACTGCAAATAATACCGACGTTTCACGCAATGCAGCTACTAATGCTATTGGAGCAATTGTCATTGCCCAGACCGCTATCCAATAGGCTAAAACTGATGCCGAACCTGCAATTAATCCCAGAATCCAAACTGATATTTTTTTTGGTATAATACTCAAACCTCTTTTAAAAAAAGCATAAAACATAAATACAACTGCATCTAAGAAAAACAACCAACCAATATAACTTGTAACATCACCAGATGCTCTTGCACCAAGGCCATCGGTAATAGAATAGCCTGCAGTTCCAATTGCCGAACACAATGCAAATGGTAACAACGCAACTGTTTCTTTATTACTAAATACACCAATACCAAGGATAAAAATCCCTATTCCGATTGCAATAATTGAAAAAATATCCTGATTGGAAATGGCATCTATTATAAAAATAGAACTCAAAACTAAAACTAGTAATGGTGCAGTTCCGCGCGCAATTGGATAAACACGGCTGAGATCACCTTGTTCATATGCACTAGTTAAGAATAATTTATACCATAAGTGAAACCCTACTGAAGCAATCAACCATGGCCATGCTTCGGCATTAGGTAATGGGAATAATATAAGTAGAATAAACCCAATTATACCATGAGCTAATGACAGCAATACCATACCTTGAAGTTTGTCATCACCAAATTTGATTATAGCGTTCCATGATGCGTGTAGTATTGCAGCAAATAATACAGCAATAAAAACGCTTAGGGACATATCTTTAACCTAACGCATCACTACACCGTTGGCAGCAACCATCATGTTTTTGTTTACCAACTTGTGAGTTAATCTTCCAACAGCGCATACACTTTTCACCATCAGCTTTCTTAAAAATTACTTCAATATCGGGCACATCATCAAGCCTAAAGCCTTGAGCCGATGGTTTACCATCAATCAATTTGATATCTGATGTAATACAAATATCTGCGAAATCTACTGTCTCTGATAGGCTCTTTAAATCAACATTTGAGTTGAAATACACTTCTGGCGCAGCTTCAAGAGAAGAGCCAATATTCTTTGCTGTTCGCTCTACTTCAATTGCTCCTGTCACAACACGTCTAACATTTCGGATAGCTTCCCATTTTGAAGCTACTTTTCCATTCAACCAATCAGACGATGTCTCAGGTATATCAACAAGATGTATTGAAGATTCATTTTCATGATTACGTTGCAACCAGACATCTTCCATAGTGAAACAAAGCATTGGCGCTAACCAAGTTGTTAATCGGTGAAATAATATATCAAGAACTGTTCTTGCGGCTTTACGCTTTATACCATTTACATCATCACAATAAAGAACATCTTTCCTTATATCAAAATAGAAACTTGATAGGTCGACTGTTGCAAACTGGAAGACCTGGCTGAAAACACCTTGAAAATCATACGCAGCATAGCCATCTCTAACAACAGCATCTAATTCAGCCAGACGATGTAAAACCCATTGCTCAAGCTCAGGCATCTCAGAGTAATCAATTTTTTCAGATTCATTAAAATCATTAAGATTTCCAAGAATAAACCTCATTGTATTGCGAAGTCTTCTATAACTATCAGCAACATTTTTTAATATTTCTGGACCAATACGTAAGTCTGCAGTGTAGTCAGCTTGAGCAACCCATAAACGTAGAATATCCGCACCATATTGTTTGATCACTTGTTCTGGAGCAATTGTGTTACCTACAGATTTTGACATTTTCATGCCTTTTTCATCAAGTGTAAAACCATGCGTTAGCACACCTTTATAAGGTGCACGCCCATTTGTTCCACAAGATTGCAGCAAAGAAGAATGAAACCAACCTCTATGTTGATCCGTACCTTCTAAGTATAAATCTGCGATACCATCATCCGCTCCATCATCTCGATCTCGCATTACAAAAGCATGTGTTGAGCCACTATCGAACCAAACATCCAAAACATCAAAAACTTGATCCCATTCTTCAGCATTGTATTCTGCACCTAAAAATCGCTCTTTTGCTCCGTCTTCAAACCAACAATCAGCACTTTCGTTTTCAAATGCAGCTACAATGCGGGCATTAACTTTAGCATCTTTCAAGATAAAACTTGGATCAGTAGGTAAAGCATCTTTTTTGGTGAAACAGGTTAAAGGAACTCCCCAGGCACGTTGTCGAGACATTACCCAATCAGGTCGAGCTTCAATCATTGAAAACAATCGGTTCCTACCAGATTGAGGTGTCCATTTTACATTATCAATTTCTGTAAGCGCACGCTGACGTATAGTCTTTCCATGCTCATCATTTCCACCAATTTCTTTGTCTATAGAAGTAAACCATTGGGGTGTATTTCTAAATATAATTGGAGCTTTGGAGCGCCATGAATGTGGATAACTATGTTCAACTCGACCCCTTGCTATTATCCCACCAGCCTCAACTAATTTGGCAATAACAGCATTATTTGCTTTTCCTTCTTTTCCTTTTCTATCAAATACTTCTAATCCTGCAAAAAAAGGGACATGATCTAAAAACTGTGATGCTTCTCCAATGTTATGTGTCATTCTATCTAACCAATTTCGTTTGACAAAACATTCATAATCATCGGCACCATGACTGGGCGCCGTATGAACAAAACCCGTTCCAGCTTCATCTGTAACATGTTCACCATCAATCATAGGGACATCATATGACCAATATTCATCCATCTCTGAAAGTGGGTGTGAACAGATAGCATTGTCTAAATCAGATGCTAATACATCTGAAATACGATTAAATTTAACAACTCGAGATTTTGTTAATGTATCTTCTGCCAAAATATCAGCAAAGATATACTGCTGCCCCGGTGCAGTCCAACTTTCTTCTTCAGTCTCTAGAACTTCATATAATCCATAAGAAATTTTTGGGTTAAAAGCTACGGCCTTGTTTGAAGGTATTGTCCATGGAGTTGTCGTCCATATGACCACTCGGGCATTTTTTATTTTTTCCGGTGCAGATTTAAAATTAAACGGCACCCAAATAGTATGAGATTTATGATTATGGTATTCTATTTCAGCTTCAGCCAAAGCAGTCTTTTCAACCGGGGACCACATAACCGGTTTTGAGCCTTGGTATAGAGATCCGTTCATTGCAAATTTCATGAATTCATCTGCAATTACTGCTTCTGCATGAAAATTCATCGTTAAGTATGGGTTATCCCATTTACCCGTAATCCCTAATCTTTTGAACTCCTCTCTTTGAATATCAACCCAACCCTCTGCGAATTTCCTACATTCCTGACGCAATTCAACTACAGGAACATCATCTTTATTTTTACCTTTTTTTCGGTATTGCTCTTCAATTTTCCATTCAATTGGTAAGCCATGGCAATCCCATCCAGGTATATATCGTGCATCTTTTCCCATCATCTGCTGCGATCTTACAACCATGTCTTTTAAAATTTTATTTAAAGCATGACCAATATGAAGATGACCGTTTGCATAAGGTGGTCCATCATGAAGTACAAATGACTCACGCCCTTTTTTCTCTCTTAATTTCTCATAGATACCTATTTTAGCCCAACGTTCTAACCAGATAGGTTCACGACCTGGCAGACCTGCCCTCATAGGGAAATCGGTTACCGGTAAGTTTATTGTATCTTTGTAATCAGGCGTTTCAGCACACATATCATGTTCCAGTCATGGAAAATTTAAAGTTGGGGTTTGTTCGGCGCGAATACTCAAACGACTTCTCCCGGCAGATCTTTGTTTCAGATCACCGGGCCAATAATTCGAATAATTATTTTAAATATTAGCTCCATAAAACGTTTTATAATGTGCAAGCAAGAAAAGGTCTAGCATAACATCATTTAGTTTCTTTAAATAATTAAAGTACACAGTTTAAGATCCTATGATTAGATAAAAGAATAAAACTTGGCAAAAAGTAATTTACGGGGTATCGAGAATTTATGCCTCGATATGCACTAAAAGTTGAATACGATGGGAAACCATATCACGGTTGGCAACGTCAGCGTGATGTACCATCTGTGCAGCAAACTATTGAAATAGCAATTTCAAAAATTGCACCCGAAAAACCTGAAATACAAGGTGCAGGCCGGACAGATGCAGGAGTTCATGCAACAGGCCAAATCGCACATGTTGATCTGAATAAACCTTGGGACAGTTTTCGCTTATCTGAAGCAATAAATTATCATTTAAGACCTGAACCTATTTCGATTACTAAATGTTCGATTGTTGCAGATGATTTTCATGCAAGATTTTCCGCAAAAGAACGCCGGTATGTATTTAGGCTACTAAGTAGACGTGCACCTGCAATTGTAGATGTGGGTTGGGTTTGGCAAATCCAACATGATTTAGATCTAGAACTAATGCAGGAAGGCGCAAAGTATCTTGTAGGGAAGCATGATTTTACAACATTTCGTTCCTCTATTTGCCAAGCTCAAAGTCCTATAAAGTCATTGAAAGAAATTAGTGTAAAAGAAATTAGTTTAGAGCACGGTAAAGAATTCGAATTTACGATCATAGCTCGGAGTTTTTTACACAATCAAGTCAGAAGCTTTATTGGTACTTTAGAGCGTGTTGGGTCAGGTTCTTGGGATCCAGAGAGAGTACATGAGGCACTAATTGCAAAAGATAGATCACAATGTGGCCCAGTCTGCCCACCCCATGGATTATATTTAGCTCAAGTTTCATATGACACTGAAATATTTCCTTAATTGCTCCATTGATTAAATTTAGAATTGTTCACCGGCACAGCATAAAAATTTGTTTATATTTATCTATGTTCACGTTTGCATTTTTTGCATAGCGGAATTGCAAACGTGTTTGTTGTTTTTTAAGGAAAATATTCATAATTAATAGAAGAATTATTAACATAAAAGGAAATTTTAAAATGGCATTTGCATCAACTACAACGAATTTAAACCAATTATTTCCATCATCAGAAAGCATTTCAATTTTTTGGGAAAATCTAAATAAATCATTACAAGCTCGAAAAAAACACCGTCAAACAATTAAAGAATTGAACCAATTAACTGATAAAGATTTAGCCGATATTGGACTTTGCCGTGGTGATATTAATGCAGTTGCAAAAGGTAGTGTAGATCATCTTATTAAACGCGGTGTAAATATTGACCCAGACTATTTTAATTTAAATAAAATATAGTACTACAAGATGTAGATGATATGGGAGCAAAAATATAAAAATTTTTGCGCCATTTCTATGAATTTCCTCTACCCTACGACCATCCTTAAGTTCAAATCATATTTTTTTGATAAATTAATATTTGAGGTAAGCAAATCAATTACTTCTGCTGTAACAAATGAAGCAATAACACTTGGTCGCTTATCATGATTTCTTTCACTTCCAATAGGACACGTGAGATCTTCAATAGAAGTATTATCATAGTTTGATTGATACCACCTTTTAAATTTAGTTTTTTTTGTTTTTGAACCAATCATGCCAACATAATTAGCATCATTACGTTCTAGTGCAGCAGCAGTTAGAATAAAATCAAGCGCATGATCATGGGAAAGTATTATATATGCACTTCCTGCTGGAGATGATTTAATGTCAATCTCAGGAATAGCACTCAATCTTTTTTCAACATCAGCATCACATTTTGCAAGCTCATGAGGCCTACTATCAATCAAGATACACTTTACAGGTAAATGTTGAAGCTGAAGTGCTAATGCACGTCCAACATGTCCTGAGCCCATGACATAAACATGAGGTAGTGTTTTATAATTCTCATTAAAAGAATTTAATGTTAAAGATTTAGTTTTTTTAGACATTATAACTAATGAAACTTCTACATTACCACCACAACATTGACCAATTTCAGGACCGAGCGGAATTTTTAAAATATCTTTTTTAACATTTTCGATTAACATTTTTCTAGAATGATTAATAACCAAATACTCTAATTGCCCACCCCCTATGGTGCCAAATGAGTCTAAATCACTTATGAACATTTCTGTATCTTCATTGCGCGGAGAAGAGCCAATAGTTTTTACAATTGTAGCTTTAACAATAAACTCATTGTCATTTAAAAAATTAACTAATTCTTTAAAATATTTTGTCATTTATTTGCCTGCTCCTGTATATTTTTTACAGCTAATAAAACCCTTTCTGGTGTAGCAGGAGTATCCAGCCTTGGGCATGTTTGATAATCATTCATACTTGATATTGCCATTGATAAGGCTTCCAAAACTGAAATTCCTAACATAAATGGTGGCTCCCCAACAGCTTTTGATCTTTTAATAGTAAGCTCTCTATTTTCTGACCAATCTGCCAATTCAACATTAAACTCGCGAGGCATATCTGAAGCAAGTGGGATTTTATAGGTTGAAGGTGCATGTGTTTTCAATTTACCATCTTTATCCCACCACAATTCTTCAGAAGTTAACCATCCCATACCTTGAATAAAAGCGCCCTCAATTTGCCCCTTATCTAAAATGGGATTTAGTGAACGGCCGACATCATGCAAAATATCCGTTTTTTCTATTCGATACTCTCCTGTTAAAGTGTCAATTAAAACTTCAGAACATGCTGCACCATATGCATAATAATAAAATGGGTTACCTTTTCCAGCAGCCCTATCCCAATAAATATTAGGGGTTTTATAAAATCCTGTAGCAGATAATTGAGTGCGCTGCATATAAGCCATCTTAATAAATTCATTAAATGGAACAATTTCTTCTCCAACATAAACCATGTTAGATAGAAATTTAATTTCAGTTTCTTGCACGCCCCAATGAGCTGCTGCAAATTTTATTAATCTATCTTTGATTTGATCAGCTGCATCTAATGCAGCCATTCCATTTAAATCAGTACCCGAGGAAGCCGCGGTTGCAGAGGTATTTGGAACTTTTTCAGTTGTAGTTTTTGTAATTTTAATTCTTTCAAAATCTACTTGAAATGCATCTGCCACTATTTGTGCAATTTTGGTATTTAAACCTTGGCCCATTTCTGTTCCACCGTGGTTTAAATGAATTGAACCATCATTGTATATGTGAATTAATGCACCAGCTTGATTATACCATGTTGCAGTAAAAGAAATTCCAAACTTCACTGGTGTTAGTGCAATACCTTTTTTTATAACACTAGAAGTTTTATTGAAATTTTTTATTGCCGTTCTTCGTGTACGATAATTTGATTTTTTTTCCAGTTCATCAATAAGCTTTGATAATATGTTATCTTTTATTTTCTGATGGTAGGGAGTTATATTTCTATCAGTATCACCATATAGGTTTAATTTACGAATATCTAATGGGTCTTTTCCTGTAGCAAATGCTATTTCTTCAATTATTCTTTCAGCTCCAAGAACACCTTGGGGTCCTCCAAATCCTCTAAATGCAGTATTTGATACTGTATTTGTTTTCATTGGACGACTTTTTAATCTTACATTTGGGTAATAGTATGCATTATCAGCATGAAATAGCGCTCGATCAGTTACTGGTCCGGATAAATCGGAAGAGTATCCGCATCGAGCAGAAAAAATACTGTCAACTGCACTAATAAGACCATCGTCGTTAAAGGTTACATCATAATCAATAATAAAATCATGTCGCTTTCCAGTTGATGTCATATCCTGATCTCGATCAGGTCGAAGTTTGACTGCGCAATTCCATTTTTTTGCAGCAATTGCAGCAACTACACAAAATAAATTCATTTGGCTTTCTTTGCCGCCAAAACCACCACCCATCCTTCGAACATTTACTGTGACAGCATTGTTAGGAATACCCATAACATGAGCAACCATATGCTGCGCCTCACTCGGATGTTGTGTAGAGCAATGAATGACTAACTCATCATCCTCTCCAGGTATTGCAAATGCAATATGACCTTCAAGATACATATGATCCTGACCACCGATAGTAATTTTGTTTTTAATTCGATTCATATCATTAGAAACAGTTTTACTTATATTTCCCCTCTCTAATTTTAATGGTGCTGTCACATGTGGATAATCAGCACCTATAGCGCTAGAAATATTCAATGCATGGGGGAGTATTTCATATTCAATATTAGCTAGTTTAGCTGCATGGCGTGCAATATTTCGCGTTTTAGCTATAACGGCAAATAATGGTTGACCATGAAATTGCACCTTATCAATTGGAAAAACGGGCTCATCGTTTTGTCCTGTGGGACTTATATCGTTTACACCTGGTATATCTGAAGCAGTTATTGTCCCGATGACACCTGGCAACTCTTCTACTTGGGATAAATCAATACTTTTTATATTAGCATGGGCCACCTCTGAAACTCCAAGGTAGGCATGAAGAGTTCCAACAGGTTCTGTAATGTCATCAGTATATTTAGCCTGACCAGTAACATGTTTTGTAGCACTATCATGAATACGATTTGAATGAATTCCACCAGATATTTTATTTATATTATCCATAGATATTCCCTCAAACGATTGAATGTATCTGAATTGGTTCAAGTGTATCCAAATCATGTTCAAGGAAGAACCTATGCAAAAGGTTACGCGCAACGGTTATGCGGTATTCTTTTGTTGCGCGCCAATCTGAAAGAGGTGAAAAATCTTCATCAAGCATTTTTGATGCTTCATAAATCGTTTTATTACACCATGTTTTTCCCTTTAAAGAGTTCTCAGTCATTAAAGCTCTTTTGGGTGTCGCAGCCATACCACCAAATGCAATTCGACAATCTTTTATTTTCCCACTTTCGACACCCATACTAATTCCAACTGCGAGTGTAGATATATCATCTTCACTACGCTTTGATATTTTATAGGCAGAGTTTAGTTGATCTTTATTTGGTAAAGGCACTCTAATACTCAAAATAAACTCAGATTTTTTAAGATCTTGCTTGCCATATTCAATGAAAAATTTTTCTATAGGCAATACTCGGGTTTGATTGCCTTTGCGTAATATAATTTCTGAATTCAAGGCGATTAGTACAGGAGGTGTATCACCAATTGGTGATCCATTTGCAATATTTCCACCTATAGTTCCCATATTTCTCACCTGCCATCCGGCTATCCGATCCCAATAGTTATCTAAAAATGGAAAGAACTTAGATAAGTATTCTTGAATTTCTGTATAAGTAACCCCTGCACCAAAAATTAATACATCATCTTTGACTTCTATTTTCTTTAAATCTGTTAGGTGACCAATAAACAATGCTGGAGATATTGGTTTTAAAAATTTCGTAACCCACAATCCAACATCAGTTGCCCCAGCAACAATCGTTGCAGATGGTTGATCTATTAAGACATCAGCTAAATCATCAATATTCGCAGGTAAAATTGATTTGATAGTACTATCGCGGATTACTACTCTTGCATTGTCTTGTAGTTTAGAAAGATTTTTTATTGTGTTTTCACGTTCTGTAATTAATTGATCTGAAATAGGATTCCCAAACTTATTTACAGCTAAAGCAGCATTAATTATTGGCTCATAACCTGTACAACGGCAGAGATTTCCCTGAACTGCAATTTCTACTTCGCGTTTTGATGGATTGGAATTTTCCATCCATAATGAGTATAATGACATTACAAATCCAGGGGTGCAAAATCCACATTGACTTGCATGGCATTCTACCATTGCTTTTTGCACCGGGTGCAAATCACCATTAGACCCAGATAAATATTCAATCGTTACTACATGACAACCATCCAATGAGGCTAAAAATCTTATGCAAGCATTTACGATTTCATATTTCAGCCCACCGTTAACCAATCTTCCAACTAAAACCGTACAGGCACCACAATCACCTTCAGCACAACCCTCTTTGGTTCCTATTAATTGTTGATCTAATCGTAGAAAATCCAAAAGAGTTTGTTCAGCTTCAAAAGCGTCCAATGTAATATCACGGTTATTTAATATAAACTTTATTTCATTACGAATTTGCATTTATATTCCTTCGTATAGGCTCATGCTATATTATATATTATGTTTATATCCTAGCTGACTACTACTTAAAAGCGTTGCATTATTTAAATACTTTCAACAATATGTTGAAAATGATTATATATGAAATATAATTATATAAAGCATATAGGAATAGTAATGGCATACGTTGACAGTTTAAGGGTGTTCGCTAGAATTATTGAACTGGGCAGTATCACTTCAGGGGGGCGTGATTTGCGAATGACGCCAGCTGTTGCAAGTAAAAGAATTAAAGAATTAGAGAAACACCTTGGCGTTAGGCTTTTCAATAGAACGACAAGATCACTTACTCCAACTGGTGTTGGTAGAGTGTTTTACAAAGAAGCAAAAAAAGTTTTGGCATCAATAGATAATGCAGAAAATGCAATCTCACAATTCTCAGACACACCACGAGGTGTAATACGAATTACTACTCCCTTGGGTTTTGGGCGTCGAGTTATTGCACCATTGGTTCCTAGTTTTGTTGATAAATTTCCAGGGACTGAAATTAGAATGCGGCTATCTGATCGTAAAGTTGACATTTTAGCAGAAGAATTAGACATGGCATTTTTCATAGGTACGCCTCCAGACTCGAACCTTAAGCTTAGAAAGATTGCAGATTGCAAAAGAATATTATGCGCCTCTCCTGAATATCTTTCAAGAATGGGCACTCCATCCTTTCCCGATGATATCATTGATGGCTTACATAATTGTTTATTATTACGTTATCCTAGATCTCCCGAATATTTTTGGACTGTAAAAACAAATAATGGTTCCCAAAAGTTAAATGTCTCAGGAAAATATGATGCTGATGACAACGATGTTTTGACAAAATGGGCATTATTAGGGCATGGAATAATTAATAAACCACATTTTGAAATGGAGGATTATATAAAAAACGGTAAGTTAATTGAAGTTTTACCAAGCAATCCACCAATACCATCAATTATTGGCTGTCTCTATCCACATAAAAAACTACAAGACCCAAAAATGATATATTTTATGGATCATATTATAAATAATTGTAACCCTATATTCCAATTTAAAGATTAAAGTTTTATTTTAAGCCTAGGGCTTTTTTCCTCTTTTCAGTCCAACTCATAATGGTCTGATCAAAAGTTAACGCCATAAGTGACACACATAAACCTAACACAAAATTCTTACCTAAATCTGTACCAGCCAATGTTCTTTGCAGTTCTTGACCTAAGTCTTGTGTCCCAATAAATGCTGCAATAATCACCATGAAAAAGGCAAACATAATAGCTTGGTTAAATCCAACAGCCATAGTTGGCAAAGCAAGTGGAAGCTGAACATTTATTAATTTTTGAAATCTAGAAGCTCCAGCCATATCTGCTGCTTCGGTCATTTCAGGAGGTACACCTCTAAGACCTTCAACAGTATATCTAACCAAAGGAACCAATGTAAAAATTAGAATAGAAAATATTACCGCAACGTCATTAATCCCAAAAAGCATAATAGCAGGTAACAGATAAATGAAACTTGGGAAAGTCTGAGCTGTATCACAAAACAATAATATTCGCCGAGACCATTTATCACTTCTCGCTGCCCAAATAGCCATTGGTAATCCAATGAGCATAGCCAAAACAACTGCTGAGATAACTGTATAAAGAGTGATTACAGAACGATCCCACCAACCTGTTGAAGCAACAAAGCAAAAGAAAAGAAAAGCGTATATAGCAGGCTTCTTACCCCCTAACCAAAGAGAGAATACAGTAATGAATAATATAAAAGAACTAGTAGGAACCCATAATAAAGTATCACGAAAAGGAATGAGAACCTTTGTTATCAAAAACCACCGCAACCAACCTGTTACAGCCTGCACTCCATCAATATCAAGGAACCCTTTGATTAGTCCATCAATCTCTTTGCCTTTAGAGAAATGTTGTTTTCGGCCAATTTGATCAGCAAATTGCACTTCCATACTAAACAACAAAAAACCAAAAAATGCCACAACAGCAGCTAATAAAAAGAAATGGCGCTCCCACCATGGAGCCCCACGTTCAAAATGGACTGGTTGTTTAACAACCCATGCTTTTGACAGGCGATCTAACATCACAGCAACAAGTACAATTGTTACACCAATTTCAAAGGAGCGCCCCAATTTAAAAGAATTCATCATCGCTAGAAGCTTTGCTCCTAGCCCAGGCATTCCTATAAATGCGGTTAAAACAACCATTGCCAAACAAAGCATAATAACTTGATTTAAACCCACCAAAAGCTCGGTGCGCGCAGCAGGAATATAAACCTTGCTAAGCATCTGCCAACGTGAACATCCAGCCATTTTACCAGCTTCAACTATTTCAGGACTTACTTTTTTCAAACCTAATGTGGTCATCAAAATCATTGGAGGTATTGCATAAATGATAGTGGCCATAGCACCTGCTGTAGGCCCTACCTTAAAAAAGATAACTGCAGGAAGTAAGTAGGTAAAAAACGGTAATGTTTGAAGTACAGAAAGTAGAGGTCTGAGAAATTTATCAAATTTTGCAAATTTCCATGCAGCAATACCAAGAAGTAATCCAATTATAAATGAAATTGGGGCAGCGACTACTAAAACAGAAAGGGTTTCCATTGCCAATTTCCATTGCCCTATGAGTGCAGTCCAAATAAATGTACCACCACCTAGGAGAGCCAAGCGCCAACCACCTAAATAATATCCAATTACTGCAGCAGTTGCGGCAATTGAGGACCATGGAAGTGGACCAAGTTTATATCCATTTAAAATTATTGCATAAATACTTACAATACCAAGGATTATCATTGGTGATAAAAAGCCATGCTTAACAAATGTGTAAATACAGCCAACAGCAGACAATCCAAGGAATAACCACATAAGTGTTAATTGATTTTCATCGCCAATAAAAAACGTAAATAAAATTGCTGAAATGGTAATTATGCTTGCAGTTACAGAAGCTATTTTGCGACCATCAATGAAATACACAAATGCAGTTGCAGGAAATATTAGTGATACCCAGTCTATAGGATTAAAAAAATGAACCCTTGCTCCATAAAATAAATGCGCCATTACTTTTAGTTGAAATTCTAAGCGCTGAGAAAAGAACCGAGTTATAGATGTCATCCAGTCTCGATTATTATTGAATTTTTCATCAAAAGTTTCTGCATATTTAGGTATTACATCTTCTGGCATACGGTTTAAAAAATCAGGTAAAATACCAATAATTTTTGCTAAGACTAATAAAATACTTAAACTCAAAAGACTGAATAATATTGATTTATCATTAAGTATTTTTTGTTTAGCAAATATCAAACTTTGCATTATTTATCTCCTAACAATACATCCAAAGCTTCTTGCCTATTCATTGATCCAATAATTTTTCCTTTTTCATCTTCAATAGGAAACTCTTTACGAGCATCATTAACAATTGTTCGTGCCAATTCTTGAATAGTTGCATTTGCAGATAGAGCAACACCAGTAATTGATTTTTTTGCTCCTGCTCTCATCAAAGTTTTAGCTCGCACAACACGTGCAGTATCTATTTCTTGTGTAAACTTAGCAACGTAATCAGTAGCAGGATTTAAAACAATTTTGTCTGGAGTATCACACTGTTCGATCGCACCATCTTTCATGATAGCTATTCTATCAGCAAGCCTAAGGGCTTCGTCAAAATCATGTGTCACAAAAATAATAGTTTTTCCCAGCATATCTTGTAAACGTAAGAATTCGTCCTGCATTTCTCTACGTATCAAAGGATCTAAAGCTGAGAACGGCTCATCAAGAAACCAAATGTCTGGCTCAATAGCCAAAGATCTTGCGATACCAACACGTTGTTGTTGCCCACCAGAAAGCTCACGTGGGAAGTAGTCTTCTCGCCCTTCTAAGCCAACTAATTTTATAACTTCTAAAGCACGATCTCTTCGATCATGCTTGCTTTGCCCTCTCATCTCCAATGGAAAAGCTACATTTTCCAAAACTGATCTATGAGGCAATAAGCCAAAACTTTGAAACACCATCCCCATTTTATTTCGTCGTAAATTTATTAGCTCTTTTTCTTCCAGTGCCATGATGTCTTGATCATCAATTTTTATTGTACCACCTGTAATATCATGTAACCGAGACATGCATCTCAAAAGAGTTGATTTACCTGATCCAGACAAGCCCATTATAACAAGCATTTCACCTTCAAAGACGTCTACAGAAACATCTTTTACACCTGCAATATATCCATCTGCTTGTATCTCTTCATAGCTTCTGTCTTCTGATAAAGTTTTGAGATATTTTTCTGGTGCAAACCCAAAAAGTTTCCAAACATTGTTACAAGATATAACCGGCTTTGAATTTGTCATATTTTATTACTCACTTTAAATAAAACCCTGCCCAATTTTTGTGAGCAGGGTTAAGACTTTTTAATCTAACTAGTTAAATATTAGTTAGTCCATGCTTTCCAAACAGACTCATTGTTTGCTAACCATTCAGCCGCAGCTTCCTCAGGTTCCATCTCATCAATATCTACAAATTTAGCCATTTCAGCGATTTGTGGATTTGTGAATGAAATCTTTTCAAGAGTTGAATACGCATCTGGCCACTTATCTTTCATGCCGTCCCAAGCTGCTTTCTTTAGATATCCTTTAGCAGGGTTACCACAGTCATATAACGCATTAGGGTTAGGTCCTACTGATGGATCTTTATCACAACCGTCTACCCACTCAGGGAATTCAACAAATTCACCCGGCCATACTGCTTCTGCAAAGTTTGGTGTCCAGTTAAATACAACTACTGGGCGTTTATCTTTCTCAGCAGCACCAATTTCAGCCCAAAGAGCAGCCGCAGATCCTGCATTAACAACGACAAAGTCCATGCCCAATGCATCTACACGCTCTTTACCATGCTTCAACCAGTCAACTGGGCCATCTAAATATCTGCCTTTGTCACCAGTCTCAGCTGTTTTAAATAGATCTGCACAAGCATTTAACGCTTCCCATGAAGGTAATCCTGGACATGCATCTTTTGTCCACATTGGATACCACCAGTCTTCGCGAGTAACTGCATTATGATCACCTACATCGTGTAATCCACCTTTTTCTAGAGCAGCACGGAATGAAGCACCAAATGCACCTTCCCAAACTTCTAGCTCAAGCGCAACATCGCCCATACGAACTGATTCATATACTGCTTGGCTGTCTGTAGTCACAAACTCTACTGCATTTCCCATTGATTCGAAAATTTGACCAACCGCATGGCTCATTACAATTTGTGATGACCAGTTGTGGATTGGTATTACAATAGGGTCACTACTGTCTTTAGCTGAAGCCGTGAATGGCATAGCCATCATTGCCGAAGCCGCTAATGTTAAAGTTAACTTTTTCATTTATTCCTCCAAGTTATAGTGCGGGCATACCCGCAAATTTAGATGGCTTATGGCCATTCATTAATTTCTTAGAAATCTTAGTAGGACTATACTGCCATAATTTTCCTATCAATCAAGTTTTTTTATTGATAGGGGCGATTTTTTTTTAAAGATTATAAAATAAAGACAATTTTTATCTTGTTTTGATACAATTAAAGGCTAAATGTTAATTAATATTCCAGAGAGTGGCTCTTTTTTTAATAAAAGGAATAAATTTGTATATTTTTAACCATTTTTATGTTTAAATATACTTAAAGTGTTAAAAAAACTAGATTTTTGACTAAATTTTAAGCATAGGGGTGCATAGTAATTAACAAAGAAACTAAAATTGTGAAACTAGATCAAAACCCACATCGAATCAGAGAACCTCGTGAAAAGGTACTTGAACTTGCAATCGGTAGAGAAGTTAAATCTCACCGGCGCCAAAGATCTATGACTGTTGCTGACTTGGCAGCATCGACTGGTTTATCTATTGGAATGTTATCAAAAATTGAAAACGGGAACACATCAGCGTCTTTAAATACCCTTCAAACACTTGCTGATGCACTAATGATACCCATTACATCACTATTTCGTGGTTATGAAAGCTCTCGAACAGCTGAGCATACAAAATCAGGTGAGGGAGTTGAACTTGAGCGCGCAGGAACCCGTGCAGGCCATCAGTATAATTTATTAGGCCACATCGGTGGTAATTCAAGCGGTGTTATTGTTGAGCCATATCTAATTTCTCTCACAAGTGAATCTGATACATTTGAAACATTTCAACATGACGGAATTGAAACTATTTATATGCTCGAGGGTGAAATTGATTATCGTCATGGGGATAACGTTTACTCACTTGAACCTGGTGATACACTATTTTTCGATGCAGACGCACCCCACGGTCCTGGGAAATTAACGAAACTACCTGCAAAATATCTATCGATTATATCTTATCCACAAGTTACTTAATCCCTAGCTGGTTCGGTCTGTAAATCTGGCCAAATACCATCTGACGTAGGCTTTCCATCATCATATTGAGATAGGTAATCTAACATCATAGGCCGATTATCTATAAACCCTTTGTATGTTGCCAACTCTTCTGGAAGATCACGAATTACCCTGTGTAATCTGCGACCCCATTTTGGAACAGTCATCAAGTCATCGAACGATGCTAAATAACACCTAATAGGAAAAACCAATGCATTCGATCTAGGAAGCCGGAAAAAAGTTTGTAATTCAACTCGTAAATATTGTTTTTCACCAATATTTTCAGGATTTAATGTTCCTTTTTGCACACCCCATTTATGGTAATTTTCAGGGCTTGTATCCAACAATGGATTAACTGTCATTGTCCAATTTAAACGCCTTGCTGGTGCACCTTGTTGTATATTTAACAAAAACTTTAGTGCTCTCGTGAAAATTCCCATTTCATGAGCCTTGGGCACTGGTGCATGCCATTCAAAGAAATTCATACCGATATCAAAGTCTAAAGACCAATCAGCCTGCGTTGTAACCATTCCAGCATCCATCCAAAGGTTACTTTCCCTTTGATCAAGAATTACAAAATCACCCTGTGTTTGTCTGGTAATATATTCCATTGGACCGTAGGGAAGCGTCGCATCATCTAGAAAAGTAAAGCTATGATCAATTTGCATTGGCTTGTTTATCCATCGCCAATTATTACCATTTCTATGCAGTTCAAATAGATCTGGGTAATCTTCTGACTTTGAAATCATTATTAATTCAAGTAAATCCCACCCAGCTAGTGTCATATGTGGTAATGATTGGCAACGTAGTGGGTCATCTTTCAGAACTTCTGAGCGGTCACGCATTTCAGATATGTAGTGTTCATCAACATCAAATCTTTTTTCATAAATTGAACCCTCTGGTCCACCTTTGTGTTGCTCCATATTAACTGAGTACATGTAGCTATCTTCATGAAAAGGAAATGGAAACCGCTTTACTGCCCACTCTGAATTTTTGAATGTATAATCGTCTCTAAAAGTTTCATCTTTAAACTGAATTGTCATGATACTTACCTATCTAGTACAAGAGTTTTGCCATCAAATCGCGATACACATGGCATTATTTTTTTCCCCGACGATTTATCATCATCTTCCAACCAATGATCTCTGTGAATAAACTCGCCATCTGCTTCAATTACAGATGTCTCACATTGCCCACATGCACCGCCCCTGCATAAATAAGGGGCGTCTACGCCTTCACGTTCAATTGCCTCAAGAAGGCTTTCATTTTCGCCAACATTTACTACTTTATTTGAGGCAGAAAGCTTAACTTGAAACGGCTTGCCTGGTTTAGGTGCTAAAAATTCTTCATAATGTATGGTTTCATTTGGCCAGCCAAGTTTAGAAGCTTCGTTAACAACCCAATCTATCATTCCTTTGGGACCACAAATATACAGATGGGTTCCCAGTGGCTGACCATCTAATAAATTTACTATATCAATAAAATTTTTCTCATCATCATAATAAATATTTACGTCATTGGGATGCATAGCCATTAGATCATTTACATAAGTGCCTAAGGATTGATTGCGCACACTATAATGCAATTCCCAATTTCCATGGCTTCGGTCTAACTGTTTAATTTGAGCTAAAAATGGTGTAATTCCTATTCCACCGGCAATCATTAAATGTTTCTTAGCTCTCAAATCCAAAGAGAACAGATTAACTGGATGGCTTAAGACAACATCATCACCAATTTTTATATTATTGTGTAAAAACAATGAGCCACCCCTGCCTTCATCATCTCGCCTAACTGAAATAGAGTAACCATCTTGATCCATTGGGTCAGACATTAATGAATATGGGTTACGACGTGTCAAATCACCATCTTTCAGTTCAATAACAGTGTGTGCCCCTCCAGAAAAAGTAGGGAATAATTGCCCGTCTGTTCGTTCAAACTCAAATCTAGTAACTAAATCGTTTAATTTTATAATATTACTAACTTTAGCATTAATCTTTTCTGCACCACTCATTTATAAAGCTCCACTGAATCTGGGATGTTTCCTGGATCTTCAGCATCGATACAAACACCTTGAAAAGCCGCCAAGCGACGCGAATAATGATCACGAACAAAAAGATTAAGCCCACAATGTGAACAAACGAAAGGATCAGAAATCACATCTTCTGTTATTCCTTTGCAATGAACACACTGCATTCTTCGACTTACTGATCCCCTGTGTTCAGTTTGAATAGAAGTATGGGGTATTCCAGCGGCCATTGCATCACGAAGCGCTTGGCCAATTAATCCTTCTGTGCCACTCAAACAAACCTGCAAGCCCATGCTAGCCTGCTCAAATGCCTGAATGATACGTGATTGTGCCGCTGAATAAGACGGCCCAATGTAAAGTTGATTAATATTTAGGTTGTTCAAATCTTTAAGAAACTGATCCCCAGTATCTTTTGGTATATAAACAACATGTGCTTTTTGCATTAAGGCCGGGTCTTTAGAAGCTAATTCAATTATTGCTTCAGCACCTTCTGCATCTGCAATAAAAAGATACGCTTTACCAAATTTATTTTGGAGTTTGCCATATGTTGGGCGGCTTTTTATGGACTCTGGAAATACAAAGGTCGACATGTAATTTATTTACCCCTCTCTTATCTAGCAGATCCTATAGTCCCTGCTTTTCTATAACAATTTATGCTCATTAATATACCTTAGTAAATAACAAGAACTATATTTTTTTGTTCACAAATTTTTATCAAATATTATCTGTTAGGTGCGGATTTATCCGCACCTAATTCATTATTAACCTTTTGCTTCACGAATTGATTTATCTTTATCATAGAAAGGCATTTCTTGAGCTGTACAAGCAATTTCAGTTCCATCGTTATTACGAACGGTCAAAGATGTTCCAGGTACAGCTGCTGCAACAGGCATTCGCGCAATTCCAACATTATGCTTGTTTACATTTGAATACATACCAAAAGTTACATCCCCAACTTTTTTACCATCTTGGTGTAATTCAGCACCTTCATCAGCCGGTGTAGTTCCGTCCAGTAAAACTCCATAAATTTTAAATCGTTCTTTACCAGCAGCTGCGTAATGATTTTCAGCACCAATGAAACCAGTTTTACCAGGTGATACAACAAACTCCAGACCTAGCTCCCAAAGCGTGTCACCACAAACTTCATCTTCAAATGGATAAGTTTCTGAATTATCACCAGGGTAGAATAGAAGATAACTTTCAGTTCTTAAAAGATCTAATGTTGAGAACTGTACTGGAGCAATGCCCATGTCAGCTCCATCTGAAAGGATATTATCCCATACATGAACTGCATCTTTAGCTGCTACATAAATCTCATATCCACGCTCACCAGTATAACCTGTTCGAGAGATCATTACGTTTTTACCAAATAATTTTGTATGTAATACACCAAAATATGCAAGGTCACGTATGCCTTTAATATGCTTTGCCAAGAAATCTACTGCTACAGGCCCTTGAAGAGACATGTCATGCAAATCGTCATCAAATAAAACTGCACAATTTTTTGCCGCTGCCACTGATGTAAGTTGTTCCATTCCAGTACCAGTACCATGCACAACCATCCATTGATTTACATTTAAATGATAAATCACACAGTCATCAATAAATTTGCCATCATCATTTAAAATAGCTGCATAAGTACATCGTCCAACACCAATTTTGTCAACATTTCTAGTGGTAACTCTGTCAATTACATATGCAGCGTCTGGACCAACTAAATGAACTTTTTTTAGTCCAGAAACATCCATGAGACCCGCTTTAGTTCTTATAGCCTCATAATCAGCCTGAGCGCGCTCAGACGTGTCATCATAAAACCACGCAGTTCCCATTCCATTCCAATCCTCCAAATCACCACCGATTTCGGCGTGCCTTTGAGCCAGCGCAGAATGCCTCCAAATTATTGCCATCTTTTTCTCCTAAATTTATAAATACGTAATTTTTTGCGATTAATGACATAGAGACTCAAAACGCGACAAAAAGCAAGACTGATATTAAAAAAATATTCCTTAGAGGCAAAAAACAAAAAGGGCTGCTAAGTTGCAGCCCTTTAAGATCATTATATTTCTTTTAGTTATTTTTTCTTATTAAACTGTTTATGTTCAGACTTATTCCCTGCCCATAAAACGTATGCGCAAATTGCTGCTGCAATAAAAGTGTATACGCCAGGCATTGCCGTACCCCACCCCATAAACATTGCACCGTCAACTACAGACCAAGCGGCCTCATCATATGGAAAACCCATGGTTTTCTCCTTTCATATTAAATTAATCAGACGCAGCAGGTGATGCTACGATACCTTCAGGATATCCTTGAGCTGGAACTTTTGTTGTATCCATCCCTGCCACTTCAGCATGCTCTGGAACACGAAGCATATTCATTTTCTTCAAAATGAATGAAACCACATAGCCCGGAACAAAACCCAGTAGGAAGAAGACAACTGCACCAACTATTTGACCAAACAGACTTACCGTAGGTGCATCTACTATATCTAGAGCTGGATAACCTGAAGCAAAAACACCTAACATGACCACGCCATACAAACCGATAGTTCCATGAACTGTAACAGCGCCAACTGCATCGTCTATACCACGTCGTTCAAGCCAATTTGCACAAGGTTGCAATATTACACCGGCACTGAAAGCAATTATGAATGCTAATGCAGGGTAATAGATATCTAACCCAGAAGCAGTTGAAATAATCCCAGCTAGTGCGCCAGACATCATCCAGAATGGATCTTTTGTCCATATCCATGAACCAATTATACCACCAGCAACAGCCATTAGAATATTAAATGATAGTGCTGACAAGGTAATAGGAGTACCGTAAATTGTTGACATCTTATCGCCATACCATGACCAAGCTTCGCCTGGCACGATAACACAAGCCATTAAAAAGCCCCAAAATCCTACAATAATAAGCATCAAGCCTGTTACAGTTAATGGCATGTTGTGACCAGCAATGTGATTAGATGAACCATCAGCATTAAATTTACCAATACGTGGGCCTAGATTTATTAATACACCCAAGGCAAAAAATCCTGCTACAGCGTGTACCAGTCCTGCTGCACCAAAATCGTGTACCCCAAATTTTGTTACTAACCATCCATCTGCATGCCAACCCCAAGCAGCCGCAACTACCCAAGCGAACGAACCCAAAACAACAGCCAAAATTACGAAGCCTACTGTCTGTATACGCTCAATAACTGCACCTGACATAATTGATGCTGTCGTAGCAGCAAACAAAGCAAAAGCTCCAAAAAATACACCTGATGCATTATCAGCTATATTTGGTCCCATGTACTGCGCTGAGTCACCCCAACCCCAAGCAATTGAACTTGCATAGGCAGATCCAGAAATTCCCATAGCACCTTCACTAAATGTTAGTCCTGTTGGGAAACCCCAATAGACCCACCATCCGAAAAAGTAAAAAGTTGGGATCATGAATGCAAATGCTAAAATATTTTTTACACCAGATGATAAAACATTCTTCGCACGCGAAGAACCCATTTCATAAGCTAAAAAACCGGCATGGATTATAATCATTAACGGAATTGTTAAATAATAATATGTTTCAGCAAACATGGTGTTAGTCACACCTGAGCTTGCTTCGAGTTCGGCAACTTTTGCCATCAACTCTGCAATTTTGTCTTCCACTTTATTTCCTCCCTAAAGTATTAAAACAGTTATTTTTGCATCCATTTAAGTGAAAATTTCAACTTTTTATATGTACGCTGACACAATACATACACGTTATGTCTTTTTTTACCACATTTTTTTGCCTCTCATGAAAAAAAGTTTCATGAGGTATTGTTTTGTGAAAAAATATAGCCTACACATTGATTCAGTTTAAAAGAGGATCACAGCAGATGTGCGGTATAGTTGGATTATTCCTAAAAGATAAAAGTTTAGAACCTGAGCTAGGCATGATGTTAAGTGATATGCTTGTAACAATGACAGATCGTGGACCAGATAGTGCAGGTATCGCAATTTATGGAAACGATGAAAAAAGTAGTGGAAAAATTACTATTCAATCTGATAATCCAGACGAAAATTTTAAAAATTTAGACAAAGAAATCAGTACCATAACCGGAACTCCAGTTTCATTAAAAATTAAAAGCACACACGCAGTATTGGATGTGGAAACTTCCTCAATCCCGGCAGTACGAAAAGCTCTTAAGGAGGTTCGTCCAAGTGTACGAATAATGAGTGCGGGCGACACAATAGAAATCTACAAAGAGGTGGGATTGCCAAAAGATGTTGCTGCTAGATTCGATGTTTCAAAAATGTCAGGCACACATGGTATTGGGCATACACGGATGGCAACAGAATCTGCCGTTACAACAATGGGGGCGCACCCCTTCTCTACTGGAAATGACCAATGTCTAGTTCATAACGGATCACTTTCGAATCATAATTCACTTCGTCGCAAGCTTCGACGCGAAGGCGTTCACATTGAAACTGAAAATGATACTGAAGTAGGTGCCGCATACTTAACATACAAAATGCAGCAAGGTAGCACCCTTGGTGAAGCACTGGAGAGTAGCCTAGATGACCTAGATGGTTTTTTCACATTTCTAGTTGGAACAAAAGATGGATTTGGTGTTGTAAGGGATCCAATCGCTTGCAAACCTGCCGTTATGGCCGAAACAGATCAATATGTAGCATTCGGCTCTGAATATCGTGCTTTGGTAAATCTACCAGGCATAGAAGAGGCTCGCGTATGGGAGCCTGAACCCGCAACCGTTTATTTTTGGACACACTAATGCAAACATTCGATTTAGAAGCGCAAGGATTGCGCGAACTGAACTCTACCCTGCATGCGCAGGTTAAAGAAACAAATCAGACTTCATGGGAAGTTATCAACCCAAAAGGGTCTCATGCTATTGCAGTTGGTTTAGATGCTCCAATTGAAGTGAATATAAAAGGTTCTACCGGGTATTATTGTGGTGGAATGAATAAGCAGGCAACTATAAATGTTTTGGGTTCAGCTGGTCCAGGAACTGCAGAGAACATGATGTCTGGCAAAATCGTAATTGATGGTGACGCAAGTCAATATGCCGGCGCAACTGGTCATGGCGGATTACTTGTTATCAAAGGGAATGCTTCTTCTAGGTGCGGCATTTCAATGAAAGGCATAAACATAGTTGTCCATGGAAATATTGGACATATGTCAGCATTCATGGCGCAATCTGGAAACTTGGTAGTGTGTGGCGACGCAGGAGATGCATTAGGTGACAGCTGTTATGAAGCAAGATTATTCGTTCGTGGCTCTGTTAAAAGTTTAGGTGCAGATTGTGAAGAGAAAGAAATGCGTCCAGAGCATTTAGAAATATTAAAAGAATTATTAGCTGAAGCTGATAGTGATGCAAAGCCAGAAGAATTTAAAAGATACGGATCTGCACGTAATTTATACAACTTTGATGTCGATAATGCGGCAGCTTATTAAGGAATTTTAAAATGAGTTCACATGATGAAAATGGCATTCCATTTACAACGCCTCGCCAGTCTGCAACTTTTACTGCTGACGTAAATAGTGATATCCGTAGAGCAGCTGCAACTGGAATTTATGATATTCGTGGTGGCGGAGCAAAACGAAAAGTACCAAATTTTGATGATCTACTTTTTATGGGCGCATCTATTTCTAGGTATCCACTAGAAGGTTATCGTGAAAAATGTGAAACTTCCGTAACTATTGGAGGCTTACATGCTTCAAACCCAATTGAGTTAGATATTCCAATAACCATCGCTGGCATGTCATTTGGCGCCTTATCTGGACCAGCAAAAGAAGCGCTTGGGCGTGGAGCTTCAGCTGCTGGGACATCTACCACAACTGGAGATGGAGGCATGACGCCAGAAGAACGTGGGCATTCAACTAAATTGGTATACCAATATCTTCCATCAAGATATGGTATGAACCCTGATGATATAAGAAAAGCAGACGCTATTGAAATAGTTGTAGGGCAAGGTGCTAAGCCAGGTGGTGGTGGCATGCTCCTAGGACAGAAAATTTCAGATAGAGTAGCAGAAATGCGAAACCTTCCAAAAGGGATTGATCAACGTTCTGCATGTCGTCACCCTGATTGGACAGGACCTGATGATTTAGAAATAAAAATTCTTGAATTGCGCGAAATTACAGGATGGAGAGTACCTATTTATGTGAAAGTTGCTGGAGCGAGACCGTATTATGATGTTACTTTGGCAGTTAAAGCTGGAGCAGACGCAGTTGTATTAGATGGTATGCAAGGCGGCACAGCAGCCACTCAAGATGTGTTTATTGAACATGTAGGTCAGCCAACTTTAGCTATTATCCGCCCAGCTGTTCAAGCTTTACAGGATTTAGGCATGCATAGAAAAGTTCAATTAATTCTATCGGGAGGCATTAGGTCTGGTGCTGATGTCGCAAAGGCAATGGCGCTAGGTGCAGATGCGGTTGCAATTGGATCAGCTGCTTTAATCGCTTTAGGCGATAATGATCCAAAATGGGAATCAGAATATAATAAGATTGGTTCAACAGCTGGAGCTTATGATGATTGGCATGAGGGTAAAGACCCAGCTGGTATAACAACACAAGATCCAGAACTAATGAAACGGTTTGATCCAATTGAAGGTGGTCGCCGACTAAGGAATTACCTTAAGGTGATGACATTAGAGGCGCAAACGATTGCCAGAGCATGTGGTAAAAACCATATGCATAATTTAGAGCCAGAAGATTTAGTTGCATTAACAATGGAAGCAGCTGCAATGGCACAAGTACCATTATCTGGCACAAACTGGTGGCCAGGAAAATCAGGCAGTAATTTTTAAACTTTAAAACATGATCAATATATGGTCATGTTTTTTTCATTAAACGACAACAGAATAGAGATAACCAATGACAACAGATCTTACCAAATTCGCCAAAGATAATGGCATCGAATATTTTATGATTTCGTTCACTGATCTTTTTGGTGGTCAACGTGCAAAATTAGTACCTGCACGCGCAATCGCCGACATGCAAGAAGATGGGGCTGGCTTCGCCGGTTTCGCCACGTGGTTAGACTTAACGCCTGCCCACCCAGATATGCTTGCTGTTCCAGATCCAGAAGCCGCAATTATTTTGCCTTGGGATAAAACAATTGCTTGGGTACCAGGTAATTGTGTGATGGAAGGGCAAGATGTTGCTCAAGCACCACGCAATGTACTTCGGAAATTAATTTCAGAAGCGGCCGATGAAGGCATGCATGTTAAAACTGGTATAGAAGCAGAATTCTTTCTTTTGACTCCTAATGGAGAACAAATATCAGATCAATATGACACAGCAGCAAAACCTTGTTACGATCAACAAGCATTTATGCGCAGATTAGATGTAATCCGTGAAATATCTGACTATATGCTTGAAATGGGTTGGGGTGCATACCAAAATGACCATGAAGATGCTAATGGCCAGTGGGAAATGAACTGGGATTATGATGACGCCTTAAAGACAGCAGATAAACATAGTTTTTTCAAATTTATGGCCAAGTGCGTAGCAGAAAAACACGGATATAAAGCAACTTTTATGCCTAAACCCATTGAAGGCTTAACTGGTAATGGCTGCCATGCACATATATCAGTTTGGGATGCTCCAGGAGCAGAGTCAAAAGTAAATGTTTTTGCTGGAAAAGGTGAAGGACAAACTGGAGAAGTTGGTTTGTCAGAGCGTGGTAAAAATTTCCTAGGTGGAATTATGAAACACGCATCTGCTTTAGCTGCTATTACAAATCCAACTGTGAATAGCTATAAACGTATTAATGCACCTAGAACTATGTCAGGCGCTACTTGGGCACCAAACACAGTTACTTGGACAGGCAATAATCGAACACATATGGTTCGAGTCCCTGGCCCTGGCAGATTTGAGCTTAGGTTACCAGATGGAGCAGTAAATCCATATTTATTGCAAGCGATTATAATTGCAGCAGGACTTTCTGGAGTAAGAACAAAAGCTGATCCAGGCAAACGCCATGACATTGATATGTATGCAGAAGGATACAAAATAACTGATGCACCAAAATTACCTTTAAACATGTTAGATGCTCTTCGCGCTTATGATGATGACACCGAATTAAAGGTAGCAATGGGAGATGAGTTTTCATCTGCTTATTTGAAAATGAAACACCAAGAATGGAATGATTTTTGTTCACATTTCTCATCTTGGGAGAAAGCAAACACATTAGATATTTAAATAAATATAAAACTAAATATTTAAGCCTTAATAGAGATATCTATTAGGGCTTTTTTTACGATAAATAGACATCATTAAACAAATATTAATACGCAAAGGAGCCATTGCTTCTGAGGAATATTTTTTTAATATCAATCTTGCTTTTCTCTATTTCATTCATCATTGTGAATATAAAACAAACATAAAAATATTATCAATGGAGATCATAATGACAAAAAGAGTTGCTATAATTGGAGCAGGCCCATCCGGCTTAGCCCAGCTTCGTGCATTTCAATCTGCAAAGGAAAATGGCGAAGAGATTCCAGAAGTAGTATGTTTTGAAAAACAATCCAATTGGGGTGGTTTATGGAATTATTCATGGCGGACAGGTTTGGATGAATATGGTGAGCCCGTTCATGGTTCGATGTACAGATACCTATGGTCTAATGGTCCAAAGGAAGGATTAGAATTTGCTGATTACTCCTTTGAGGAACACTTTGGTAAACAAATTGCTTCTTATCCACCTAGGGCTGTATTGTTTGATTATATTCAAGGCCGCGTTATCAAAGCAGGTGTACGTGACTGGATAAAATTCAGTACTGCCGTAAGAGATGTTACTTTTGACAACGGTAAATTTACTGTAAAAGTACACGATTTACCAAATGATAAAATTTATACAGAAGAATTTGACAACGTCGTAGTTGCATCAGGGCATTTTAGCACTCCAAATGTACCACATTTTGATGGCTTTGAAAGTTTTCCAGGTCGCGTTTTACATGCACATGATTTTAGAGATGCAATGGAGTTTGAAGATAAGAATATCCTAATAGTAGGCACAAGTTACTCCGCAGAAGATATTGGGTCTCAATGCTGGAAATATGGCGCAAAAACAATTACCGTCAGTCATCGCACTGCTCCCATGGGTCATAAGTGGCCAGAAAATTGGGAAGAAGTCCCCCTTCTTACTAGAATGGAAGGAAAAACTGCACATTTCAAGGATGGCACATCAAAAGAAATTGATGCCGTAATCCTTTGCACTGGATACCAACACCATTTCCCTTACTTAACTGATGAATTGCGCTTAAAAACTGCTAATAGGTTAGCAACAGCTGATCTTTATAAAGGTGTAGCGTACGTACATAATCCAGCACTCATGTATATTGGAATGCAAGATCAATGGTTCACATTTAATATGTTTGATGCACAGGCTTGGTGGGCTCGAGATGTAATTATGGGTAAAATTTCATGCCCAAATAAATCAGATATGGAAGCAGATGTAAGTAAACGCGTAAAAGCTGAAGATGACGGTCAAGATGATTATGATGCTATCTGGTATCAAGGTAACTACATCAAAGAATTAGTTTCAGAAACTGATTATCCAACGTTTGATGTAGAGGGCGCATGTAATGCATTTAAGGAATGGAAAGGCCATAAAAAAATAAACATAATGACCTTCAGGGATAATGCCTACAAATCTGTGATTACAGGAACAATGGCTCCCAAGCATCATACACCATGGAAAGATGCAATGGATGATAGTTTAGAAGTTTACCTACAAAATTAAAATAATTCAAAATTCAGAGGGCGATGAACAGAATAGCCCTCTGCAATAAACGAATAATTTCATTTAAGTTTTTTTCCAATTTTTATTTTAAACTTTGTTGGTGGTGTTGTCTTACTTACCCAATAGAACTCACTTAAGTATTCCATTACATACAAACTTTGCCAATCAATATCACCTGGGAATTTACTCAAGAATTCTTCAGTTTCATGATTTATTTTCCATTTACCGATGTTTTCAAAACCATCTGCTTTTATAATTGTGGTAGTACCATCAGCATCGAAATATTGATTATAAACTTCACCATCCCATTTTCCTGAGGCAGTGTTTCCATTCAAGATTTCACTAATTTGAATAGATGTCAGTTTTACAGATTGTGCATTTGCTAATGAAGCAACAAACAATGCAAATGCTATAAATAATAAATTTCTTATTATCATGAACTTATACCCAAATTTACGAGATAAGAATAACATTTATGATCTTGGTCGCTCTTTCTTTGGATCATAATGTGCAAAAGGCACAATCTTTGCGCTCAACCGCTTTTGGTGCCCATCTAACTTTCCAATCTCCAGCTCAGTACCTAAATCAGTATGTGTCACATCAATTCTTGCTAAGGCTATATTCTTTTTGAGAATTGGAGATCTCATGGATGATGTTATCTCTCCTACTTGCGCACGACCTATGAATATAGGATCACCATGGTCAACACAAACAGCTGCATCAATATCTAGGCCAACTAGCTTCTTTGAAGGCGTTTCTTTTCTACGTATTAAGGCATCTCGTCCTATAAAATCATCTAGTTTTGATTTTAAAGGAACAGTAAAACCTATACCAGCCTCAAAAGGATCCGTTTGGTCTGAGAAATCATAATCTGCAAATATTAATCCTGCCTCAATTCGAACCATATCAAGAGCCTCAAGCCCCATTGGTTTGATGCCATATTTTTGACCCTCCTTCCACACTGCATCAAATACTTCAGTACAATGTTTTGGGTGGCAAAATATCTCATAACCCAATTCACCGGTATAGCCAGTTCTAGATACAACAATTGGCACTCCATGTTCATCGCCTATACGAGCTGGGGTGAAGCGAAACCATGCTAAATCCTCTAGTTGTGGTTGATGAGGCGCAGTCCAAATTATATTCTTCATCAAATCCCTGCTATTGGGACCTTGAACTGCTATATTATGCTGCATGTCAGTAGAGGAGCGAATTAAAACATTTAAGCCTAGCTTCTCAGCCTGCTCTCTCATCCATTCCCCACCATAATCAGACCCACCGATCCAGCGAAAGTTATCGCGGCCTAATCTGAAAACCGTTCCATCGTCAATCATTCCACCATGTTCATAACACATTGCTGTATAAACTACATGTCCATCGCCTAAAGTCTTCATATTTCTTGTAAAAATATACTGGCATAGCGCCTCAGAGTCTGGTCCAGTTATTTCAAATTTCCTCAAGGGAGATAAATCTAAAACAACACATTCATTTCTGCATGCCATGTACTCATCTACTGGTCCAGACGCCGCAAAACAATTTGCCAACCAATATCCATTATATTCAATAAAATTACGTGTATGCTTGGAAAAGCTATCATGAAATCCTGTTTGTTTTGTCATTTTTGGCTCACTATTTGGCGTGACACGAGTTGCCACTGCGCGTTGAAATTTCTCTTTTCCGTCATATGTACGGATATGTATATCTGTTGGGTTCCAACCATTAGCTGGTGATGTATCATCTGGGCAAGCTGATGAAACACATACTAGATCTGTCAATGCTCTTAATAACACATAATCACCCGGTCGTGACCATGGTTCATCAGAATACATAACTCCATGATCATCAATTCCAGTATTAAAAAAGAAGTTGATTGCCATCCATCCCGCACGATCTTTTACACCGTGTTTATTTAAGGCCATATTAAAGTTATCAGAACAATTAATATGGCCAGGATATCCAATATCATCATAATATTTCGATGCACAAGCAAGTGCAAATGCATCATGCCGCCCACAAGTATCTTGCACGACTTCTAATAAAGGAAGAAAATCTTGATCATAATATTTTCCATGCAAACCAGGCATAGGATAATTATGCCCCTGTATTGATCGAGTAGTAGTTACATCTAAGGCGTGCTCAATACCCTTATCTAATTTTCTTGCGGAAAAACATTGAAAATCCGTACATTGTCTTCCGTCAACATCAATAACTTGAATGTAGTCACCAGCTTTAACAAAATAGCTATCCGCTGTTTGACTTTTAATTCTTAGATCAAGCACAGGATCAGACAACGGATCAGGCAGTGCAAATTTTTCAATTGTTTTAATACTACTTCTATTTAAATTAACTGTAAGAGGTGTAGTCGTATTTTGTTTTTCTAAATCCATAGAATTGCCTGGCGCTGAAATAATTATAACAGCGTCTCTTTTGACATCAAACTTAGCTTCGGATTTCGCCTTACTGGAATTACCGAAAATTGATAATCCCTTTGCTGAAGCAAGGTCAATATTTCGAGTTTCCATTCCAAGTCTAAGCCCAATCAAACTTTGATTATTGGTATCTAATAACTGTTTTAAGCCTCGGGCATCATTATTTGGAGTTTCGTTTAATATTGATAAATCAATTTTTCCTTTTTTATCAGCTGCCAGTATCTCACACACTTGGCCACCTTCATCGTTTATTATAGTGAAGGTATCTCCTGCAAATACTGGCAATAAAATTGCACCAGATCCTTCGATTACATAGCGTTCCATTCCAGCCGGCATGGAAAATACATTTGGTTGTAAAATCGCACTTGGCTGTGGTGGACCAGATAATACTTCAGGATATTGGCTAAAATTCATCATTCACCTATCAAAACTTGCATTAAAGGAATATTTGTTTAATAAGGAGAATAGCAGAAGAAATAATATTTGCAACTTTTAGCTTAAAGAAAAAGGTTTTATTTAAATATCTGTAATTATAAAAAACATAAGTTTAAAAAGTAAGAAATTAAATAATTTCATTGGAAAAAATACAAAGACATGCACGATCAGAAAATCAAAAGAATAGGCTTTATTTTAGTTGATGGCTTTTCGCTTATGTCATTATCATCTGCAGTTGAACCGTTAAGAGCAGCAAACCATCTTTCAGGAGAAACTCTTTTTGAGATAACATTTATTCCTGCTGCAGGTACAAGAGCAAGCTCTTCTGTTGGGATTATCAGTGAAGGTCAGTCTATTGAGGAAAGTGGATATGATTTTGATCTTGTTTTTGTAACCGCAGCTGGAAGCCCCATCAAATATGAAAATCCAAAACTATTGAAATATATAAAAATGTTATCATCAAAACGCGTTCAACTAGGTGGAATATCAGGTGGCTCTGCACTCCTTGCACGCGCTGGAGTTATGACAAATCATAGTTTTACAGTTCACTGGGACCATTTTGAAGCTTTACAAGAAATGTCATCACAATTTTTATTAAAGAGATCATTATATGTAATCGATAATGGTAGATATACATGTGCGGGGGGCGTTGCTCCAATGGATATGATGAGCGCACTTATTGCATCACAACACGGTAGAAAACTTGCAAAAGCTGTTAATGATTGGTTTATTTATACAAGCGTACGTGCAGCAAATGATCCTCAAAGAATGGGACTAGTTGAAAAATATAATGTACATCATCCAGCTGTTATATGTGCCATAGAATTAATGCAAAATCACATCTCTGACCCTCTGAGCAGTGAACAATTGGCAAGATTGAGCAATATTGGTGAACGTCAATTAAGCAGATTATTTCAAAAAAACTTAGGAAAAAAAGTAAACACTTTCTATACTGAGATGCGATTAGAACATGCACACACATTAGTTACTCAAACATCAATGCCTGTTATAGAGATTGCGATATCTGCAGGATATGAGAGTTTAAATTATTTTTCACAAAAATTTAAACAAGTTTTTGAATATAGCCCAGCTCAATTGCGCAAAAATAAAACAAGTTTAGCTTTGGAAAATAGCCAATTGAATCAAAATAATGGATAATTAACAAACATAAATTATACGTAAGCAACTCATATCTAGTTATTTTTTTATTATTTGCACACTTTGCTTAAGATTAGTATACGATGCATAAGTGAATTACTTTAACGTATGATCTTGAGCTATTCTGATTGAGAAATTAAATGAAAAATATTTACATACTTAATGGGCCTAACTTAAATCTTCTGGGCAAACGCCAACCAGAAATTTATGGCAGTGAAACATTAGATGATGTTGAAAAATCATGTTCACAAGCATGTGGAGATAATTTTGAAATAAAATTACTTCAGTCAAATCATGAAGGTCAACTGATTGATTGGATACAAGAAGCACGTGATACAACTGCAGGTATTATTATTAACCCAGGGGCATTCACCCATACCTCAATAGCAATTTTAGATGCATTGAATACCTATGAAGGTCCTGTTGTAGAGATTCATATCAGCCAAGTTCATAAACGCGAAGAATTTCGTCACCACTCATATGTTTCATATCGCGCAGACGCTGTCATTGCTGGATTAGGCATTGAAGGATATGCAGCTGCAGTCAGACATATATGTAGTCTTTAATTTATTAATTAAAACTTTCGACAGTAAGTGCAATGCCCATTCCACCACCAATACATAGGGTAGCTAAACCTTTTGATTTATTTGAGCGCTGCATTTCATGCAATAAAGTTACTAATATTCTGCAACCTGATGCACCAATTGGATGACCAAGTGCAATAGCTCCGCCATTTACATTTACAATTGACGGATCCCAGTTCATTTCCTGATTTACAGCTATAGCCTGAGCAGCAAATGCTTCATTGGCTTCAATCAAATCCAAGTCATTTATTTTCCAACCTGCTTTGTGAAGTGCCTTTTGAGAAGCAGGAATTGGCCCTGTTCCCATTATTTCCGGGGCAACACCTGCTGTAGCCCATGAAGCAATTCTTGCCATAGGCTTTAGGCCTCTTTGAAGAGCTTCTTTTTCTCGCATCATAAGTACAACTGCTGCACCATCATTTAATCCTGAAGCGTTACCAGCAGTTACTGTACCATTTTTTGAAAAAGCAGGGTTTAATTTATGCAAGGATGCAAGAGTTGCACCGTCACGAATATATTCATCTTCATCCACAAATATCTCAGATTTTTTTATTATTGTAGAGACTGGAGTAATTTCTTCTATGAAATTCCCAAAGGATTTTGCTTTTTCAGCTTTGTTTTGTGAATTTACAGCAAATACATCTTGTTCTTCTCTAGAGATATTGAATTTTTTTGCTACATTTTCAGCAGTAACGCCCATATGATAGCCATGAAAAGCATCCCAAAGTCCATCTTTTATCATAGTATCAATAAATTCTGTATTACCCATCTTTGTAGCGTTACGCATGTTAGAAGCGTGGTGGGACAATGACATACTTTCTTGCCCACCTGCAATTATCACATTTGCATCACCCATACTCAACTGCTGCATTCCCATTGCAACAGCTCGAAGCCCAGCCCCACAAACTTGATTAATTCCAAGCGCTGTTTTTTCCACAGGCACCCCAGCTTTAATAGCAGCTTGACGAGCAGGGTTCTGCCCTTGCCCAGCAGTTAAAACCTGGCCAAGGATAACTTCATCAATCTCTGAAGCATCTATTGCAGTTTTTTTGATTATATCCTTTATGACCTCTGACCCAATTTCATGAGCCGGCAATGAAGATAACGAGCCACAAAACGAACCAATAGCTGAGCGTTTAGCAGATACAATAACAACTGAATCTTTGGACGAAAACATTTTTAATTCCTAACATTTATTAGCATTTGGCGTTAGTATTTAGTCTATCTGCCATTAGAATTTTTTAAACTTATAATACAAGGATAACTTTCACCATCAGTTTATGTAATAATTCATACAAAACTAAACACTGTATTTAGAAAATGATTAAAATCAGCTACTATTGGTCAATCATAATAAATAAAATTTAATCTCATTTAATTTGAACTGGTGCTGCCGAGAAGATTTGAACTTCCGACCTCTCCCTTACCAAGGGAGTGCTCTACCCCTGAGCTACGGCAGCGTTTCATATTTCTGCGTTTTATCGGACTAATTTCCAAAAGCAAGAGTAATCTCATGAAAACTTTTCAAAATTCTAAACCTTGCTATCATAGCTTTTTGAATGCAAAGCTAATACGAATACAAATACTGGATTAAAAATGGCAAATAATGTTTCAACGCATCAAGCAGCAGAAGACGCGCGAAATGACAACATATTAATTTATGTAAACGGAAAAATTGTTCCAAAAAGTGAAGCCGTTGTTAGCGTCTATGATAGCGGCTTTATGCTGGGTGACGGCATCTGGGAAGGCTTGAGATTATATAATGGAAAATGGGCTTTTTTAGATGAGCATTTGGATCGCTTATTTGAAGCTTCTTTAGCAATAGATCTTGATATAAAAATGAACCGACAAGAAGTTTTTCAAGCATTAGAACAAACACGCAATGCTAATGATATTTCATCGAATGCGCATGCAAGATTAATGATTACAAGAGGAGTGAAGAAGCGTCCATTTCAACACCCAAACCTAAGTCAATCTGGCCCAACTTTTGTAATAATCATAGAACACTCAAAACCAAAATTACCAAGGCCAATAAATTTGGCAACAGTACCTCACATGCGTGGGTTGCCTATGACACAAGACCCAAAGCTAAATTCACACTCAAAATTAAATTGTATTATTGCATGTATAGCAGCTGAAAAAGCAGGCGCTGATGAAGCTCTTATGTTGGATATAAACGGCTTCGTAAATACAACAAACGCATGTAATTTTTTCATTGTCAGAAAAGGTGTTGTTTGGACGTCTACAGGTGATTATTGCATGAATGGCATTACTAGACAAAAAGTTATTGATATTTGCAAGTCAAACGGGATTGAAGTTTTTGAACGAAATTTTTCTTTAGTGGACACCTACGGTGCTGATGAAGCATTTTTAACTGGTACATTTGGGGCGCAAACACCAGTTGGAATGATTGATGGGCGAACAATTGGAAGTGGTGAACTAGGGCCTGTCGCAACACAAATTAGGTCATTATACAAAGAGTTAATCAAAGAAGATACAATATGAGAATAGCTGTGTGGTCGGGGCCAAGAAACCTCTCAACGGCATTGATGTATTCATTTGGAGCAAGAAACGATTGTGCAATTAGTGATGAGCCATTTTACGCAGCATATTTAAATGCTACTGGCATTCAACATCCGATGCAGGAAGAAATTTTATCCAATCAAGAACAAAATCCAAATACTGTTGCAAAAAATTGCATTGGGCCTAATCCAGAGAATAAAGATTATTGGTACCAGAAACATATGTGCCAACATATGATTGAAGGCTTTCCATTAGAATGGGCGAAAGAATGCAAAAATATTTTTCTTATAAGACACCCTGCCCGAGTAATTGCAAGTTATTCAATCAAGCGTGAAGATCCAGTAATGTCAGATATTGGCTTTGTTCAACAATATAATCTTTATAAAAAACTGGGGGGAATTGTTATAGATAGTAATGATATCCGCAAAAACCCTGAACAGTCACTCCAAAGATTGTGTGAGGCAATTAATATACCCTTTTCAAAACAAATGTTGAACTGGCCAAGTGGTGGTCATAAATCTGATGGCATATGGGCAAAACATTGGTATGGTTCAATATGGAAATCTACTAAATTTTCTGGAGCAGAAGGTGAAATTCCAGAATTATATGATAAAATGAAAAAGTTATCCAAAGAGGCATATCCGTACTATGATGAACTTAAAAAACATTGCATATGATTTTAAAATTTTTCCAAATTTATTCCCACCTCTCTAGTAGCATACTAGACGCAAAACAAAGCAGCCATTAGAATAAAGCTATGAATGAAAAAGAAGACACACCAGAAAAGAAGAAGTCGACAGCTACTATAAAAGCTGAAGCACGTGAAAAAAGACTCAAAGAGCAGTTGCGTCAGAATATGCATAGGCGTAAGGCTCAAAAAAGAGCACGTAACACGCAAGACTAAAGGATAATCACTCATGGATTCCATTATCATACAGGGCAATGGCCCAGTATCAGGAGAAATTCCTATTTCTGGTGCTAAAAATGCAGCGCTTACACTTATGCCAGCAGCATTATTAACCGATGAGCCAGTAACTTTAACAAACGTGCCTCGATTATCAGATATAAAAACCACAAATGAACTTCTTCAATCACTTGGAACTAAAATTTCTATGAAAGACGATGGTCAAAGTATTACTTTGACCACTCCAGAAATAACAAATCATTTGGCGCATTATGATATTGTAAGAAAGATGCGTGCTTCGATTTTGGTTTTGGGGCCAATTATTGCAAGGCATGGAATTGCTGCAGTTTCTTTACCGGGTGGTTGTGCTATAGGTGCCCGACCGGTGGACATCCATTTAAAAGGCTTAGAGGCACTCGGTGTAAATTTAGATTTAATAGATGGATATGTGCATGCAAAAGCTCCCAAAGGCTTAAAGGGTACAACTTACGAACTACCGTTTGCTTCAGTTGGAGCTACAGAAAATCTATTAATGGCAGCAACATTGGCAAAAGGAACAACAATTCTAAAAAATGTAGCTCGCGAACCAGAAATAGTAGATTTAGCTGTCTTATTAAGATCAATGGGCGCAAATATTTCTGGAGATGGATCAACAGAAATTATAATTGAGGGCGTAGAAACATTACATGGCACAACTCATAAAGTTGTGACTGATCGTATTGAACTAGGCACATATATGATGGCACCATTAATAGCTGGTGGTGAAATAGAACTTTTAGGCGGCAAGCGGCAAATTCTTGAAAGTTTTTGTCAAAAACTAGAAGAAGCTGGTGCTCAAATTACAGAAACCACACGTGGTTTAATTGTTGCCCGAAAAAATGCAAATATTCATGCAGTAAATGTAACAACAGAACCATTCCCTGGTTTTCCAACAGACCTGCAAGCTCAGATGATGGCATTACTTTGTACAGCTGAAGGAACATCAGTATTAAATGAGACGATTTTTGAAAATCGTTTTATGCATGCACCAGAATTAGTTCGAATGGGCGCAAATATTGATGTGCAAGGCGGTACTGCCACAGTAACTGGAGTTAAGAAACTAAGGGGAGCTCCAGTAATGGCAACTGACCTAAGAGCTTCAGTTTCATTAATATTAGCTGGCCTTGCTGCTAAAGGAGAAACCAGAGTAGCTCGTGTGTATCATTTAGACAGGGGATATGAAAAAGTTGTTTCCAAATTTCGTTCAATTGGTGCTAACATTGAACGCATCAAAGAATAAAAACTTATTACCGTCCAATTCGCCATAAAGAGAAATAAATTTAAGTAATTAAGAGCATAAAATGCCAAGTATTTTAAACACAACTGACGAAAATTTTATAAAAGATTTTGATTCTTTACTTTTAACGAAACGTGAAGCCGATCAGGATGTAGATGATATTGTTTCAAAGATATTGGATGACGTTAAAAATCATGGTGATAGTGCAGTCATAGAGTTAACTGCAAAATATGATAGATTAAATTTAACATCAGATACCTTAGCTTTTTCTGAAACAGAAATTGATGAAGCCATTGCACTAGTAACAACGGAAGAACGTGAAGCATTAGAATTAGCTGCTAAAAGAATTCGCGATTACCATGAGCGTCAACTTCCTGAAGATGCCTGGTGGATTGGAGAACACGGTGAAGGTCTAGGTTGGAGATGGGGGCCAGTAGAAGCTGCAGGTCTTTACGTTCCAGGCGGCCTAGCTTCTTATCCTTCATCAGTTCTCATGAATGCAATACCAGCTTCTGTTGCTGGTGTTGATAGGTTGTGTGTTTGCGCTCCAACTCCAGATGGAAAATGTAACCCGCTTGTGTTACTTGCAGCGCGTTTATCTGGCGTAAAAACTGTATATAGAATTGGTGGAGCTCAAGCCATCGGAGCAATGGCGTATGGAACGGACACCATAGAAAAAGTTGATACTATAACAGGCCCTGGAAATGCTTTTGTAGCAGCTGCTAAACGACGTGTTTATGGCAATGTTGGCATAGACATGATTGCTGGGCCGTCAGAAATTCTAATAATAGCAGATAAAAATAACAATCCAGATTGGATTGCAGTGGATCTACTTTCCCAAGCAGAGCATGATAAAAATGCACAATCTATATTAATAACTGATGATGCAAAATTTGCTGAAAATGTTATTGAATGTGTTGAAAGCCGATTAAAAGTATTAAAGAGACGTGAAATAGCTAAGCCATCTTGGAAAAAATATGGTGCAGTAATTATAACAAAGGATCTCGATGAAGCAGCTATGCTTTCAGATAAATTAGCTCCTGAACACCTAGAAATTTGCGTTGAAAATGCAGAAGAATATTCTAAAAAAATTCGCCATGCTGGCGCTATTTTTATCGGGTCTTTAACTCCAGAAGCAATTGGCGATTATATTGGAGGACCAAATCATGTTTTACCAACCGCTAGATCTGCAAGGTTTTCATCAGGCCTATCTGTATTAGATTTTATGAAACGCACAACTTTATCAAAAATGACCCCAGCTTCATTAGCCGCTATTGGGCCAGCAGCAGAATTACTAGCCAAATCGGAAAGTTTAGAAGCTCACGGTCTTTCTATTCGCGAGAGACTTAATCAAATAAATTCCAATGGCAAAGATATCTAAATGTCATATTTAATAGATATTATTTTAGATGACAGTGCGCTACCAGAACCAACGCCAGAAATTGCACAAGAACGGCGTGTAGCAATATTTGATTTACTTCAAGAAAATGAATTTATTTTATTACGTGAACAAGCTCCCAAAGGGCCATATAAGTTATTATTAGGGATGCAAGATAGACGACTAGTATTTACGGTTACTACGGAAAAAGATGAACCCGCTGGACAGTTCATCCTCTCACTATCACCACTAAAACAAGTTATAAAAGACTATTTTGCTATTTGTGAAAGCTACTTTAAAGCCGTAACAACAATGCCGCCCTCAAAAATTGAAGCCATCGACATGGGTAGGCGCGGCATCCATGACGAAGGATCAGAACAACTCAGAGAGCGGCTTGAAGGTAAAGTAGAAACTGACAAAATGACAGCAAGACGCCTATTTACCTTAATTTGTGCACTACATTACAGGGGATAATTATGACTTTACCATCATCTGTTTTATTTTGCTGTAATCATAATTCAGTTCGTTCACCTATGGCAGAAGGCCTTATGAAAATTCATGTAGGCAATAAAATTTATGTTCAATCTGCAGGAGTAGCATCAGATAGGGAAATTGATGGTTTCTCTATCGCAGTCTGTGATGAAGTAGGCGTCCAATTAATTCAACATAAAGCCCGATCATTCAAAGAAATGGAAGAATTAGGGGAAGATTTAAATGGTTATGATTTAATTGTTGCGTTATCACCAATGGCAGAAAAGATTGCACTCGAAACTACAATGAACAATGCAGTTGATGTAGAGTTTTGGGAAATAAGTGACCCATCTGGAATAGGTGAAACACGAGATGAAAAACTAAACGCATATAGAAATATAAGAAATGAACTAATCACAAGAATAAAAAATAGGTTCCCACTGGAACCTAAATAAGAATTTATTTTGTACCAAACATCCTATCACCAGCATCACCAAGTCCTGGAAGAATATAACCAATATCATTTAATTTCTCATCTAAACTTGCTGTCACTATAGGCACATCAGGATGGCGTTCTTTCATTAGAGCTACGCCTTCTGGAGTTGCTAACAAACACAAAAATCTGATGTTCTTAGCGCCAGCCTCTTTTAGCATATCAATAGCTGCAGCAGATGAGTTACCAGTCGCTAACATTGGATCAACAGCAATAACCAGTCTTTCCTCTAAGTTACTGGGCACTTTAAAATAGTATTTAACTGGTTTTAATGTTTCTTCATCACGATAAAGCCCAACAAAACCTACCCTAGCAGAAGGAATTAAATCAAGGACACCGTCTAACAATCCATTTCCCGCTCTCAAAATAGATACCAGCGCAAGTTTTTTACCAGCTATTACAGGAGACTCCATCTCTTGCATTGGAGTGCGAATTGTTTTGTTTTCCATTTTTAAATTTCTTGTAACTTCATATGCAAGCAATTGACTTGTTTCCCGCATCAACTGTCGAAAATGATTGCTAGAAGTATTTTCATCTCGCATGTGACTTAACTTATGCTTAACTAATGGATGGTCTACTATGGTTAAATGTTCTTGCATGAATGTCTCCAATGTTAATTTAAATCTTGCTTTGAATGCAGGATTTTTTCAACCCCATTACAAAAAAATTTATAACTCACTCATAGTATGACTAATGTGATTTTTAAACGTCAAACTTGTTCAAAACGGGTAAATTTAAGTGATTTCACTTGATATTCTTCAGAAACTAGCACATATGCCCAATATCAATTGATATTTCATTAACTAACAACATACGGAGACCACATGGCTAAAGAAGAACTTCTCGAATTCGATGGTGTCGTTGTAGAGCTATTGCCCAATGCAACTTTTCGGGTAGAACTAGAAAACGGCCATGAAATCATTGCACATACAGCAGGAAAAATGCGCAAAAATCGTATTCGTGTTTTGGCTGGTGACAAAGTTCAAGTTGAAATGACACCTTATGACCTATCAAAAGGTCGTATTAATTTCCGTTACAAATAATCTTATGAAGCTAATCCTTGGTTCTGCATCACCAAGACGTCTTGAGTTATTGGCACAAATTGGTGTTGTTGTAGATCAAATCATTCCAGCAGACATAGATGAAACTCCACAAAAGGGTGAGAGACCTAAACCCTATGCAGTTCGTATGGCTGCAACAAAATCTAAGGCTATTAATGCTAGCGCGTCAGATCTAATTTTAACTGCAGACACTATTGTTTCAGCAGGAATTCGTATTCTAGGAAAACCTAAGTCAGAAGGCGAAGCAGTAGAATTTCTAACACTTTTATCCGGGCGACGCCATCGAGTTACAACCGCAGTATCTCTGAGAAAAGGCGATAAAATTTGGTCGCGAAATGTAACTACATTCGTAAAAATGAAAAATTTATCTGATCATGAAATATCAGCTTACATACGCTCACAAGAGTGGCAAGGAAAAGCAGGTGGCTATGCAATTCAGGGAATCGCATCGGCTTTTATCCCTTTTATATCTGGCAGTTATTCAAATGTAGTTGGTTTACCTCTTACAGAAACTTCTAATTTATTAGTTGGTGCAGGATATTCTATTTCACTTGAAGGCCCGCCATTATGAAAAAAGGAAGAATTGTAGTTTTAGACGAAGTAAATGGCAAACCAGCTGCCGCATTATTAGTAAATGGTCAGATTCATGACTTACTTATCGAAGCTGATAACAACTTACCTAAACCAGAAGCTATTTATCGTGGCAGAACGACGCTCCCTATGAAGGGCCAAAATGGGATAATTTTAGATATTGGCAGTGGTCAGAAAGCATTCCTAAGAAATGCTAAAGGAATTCCCCAAGGTACACAAATGACTGTCCAGGTTGCAACCCATGCAGAGACAGGCAAGGCAACACCTGTTGTAAACAAACTGATTTTTAAAAGCAGATACTGCATAGTTACACCAGATGCTCCGGGGTTAAACATTGCTAGATCAATAAAAGATGACGAAGAGCGTGATCGGTTACTCGAAATTGTTCATGAAGTTTCAACAAATCGGTCAAATGAATACGGTCTAATAATTAGATCTTCAGCAATGGATATTGATGCAGATGCCATATCTGATGATATCAATGCCATGTATGATTTAGCTGATAATGTTATGTCTCAAACCTCAGGCGATCCCGCTTTAATAATGCCTGCACCAACAGCTGAAATGAAAGCTTGGCGTGATTGGGTAAATCCAGATCCAGACGAAGTCATTAAAGAGATTAATAGTTTTGAAACCATGGGAATTTGGGATCACATTGAAAAATTAAAGCATAGCAAATCAAAATTACCAAATGGCGCTTCAATGATAATAGAGCCCACATCAGCATTTGTTGCAGTAGATGTTAACACAGGCAACGATTTTTCATTAAGTGCAGGATTGAAAGCTAATTTAGCAGTTGCAAAAGAATTGCCAAATCAATTGTCTTTACGTGGGCTGGGGGGACAAATTATTATTGATTTTGCGCCATCGCCAAAGAAAGATCGTAAATTAATTGAAACAGCATTAAATTCATCATTTCGAAAAGGAAAAATAGATACAGTTGTAGTTGGATGGACAACGTTAGGGAATTTCGAATTGCAGCGCAAACGAGAAAGAATCCCATTATCAGAATTACTTCAAGATTAAATCAACACTCTAACCAACCCAATCACACTAATAAAAACTAATAGAATCAAACAAAACTGTTTGTAGAAATTTTGTAATATTGGTGAAAACAATTTAAATCCAATAAAAATTCCAACTAACAAAATGGGTGTAAATACTACACCCCTAATAGCTGCGCGTATATCCATTATTCCATAAATTATGTACCAAATCATTGATGTGAATAAACCTATGAACAAAAACATCACAATAGCTCCCCGCATTGACCTTGGATTTTCTTCACTAGCCAATACATACAAAGCGATAACCATTCCACCAACAGCTGCTATACCTGACGCAATTCCCGCTACTATTCCGGTAGTGTACAAAGCTGTTTTAGATCCCAAAGTCCCAGGTGTTAATTTAAATAATTGCAATGAAGCCAAAGATAGAATCAAAATAAGAGCAATAATTCTTGAAGTTTCTACCGGAAGTATAACTGTAGCCAATAAACCGATTGGAACACCTAAAATAGATCCAATCGATAAAATCCAAACAATAGGCATATTCGCATCACGAATGCCCCCTCGAAGCATGACTATACCAGCTGCAGCTTCTAGAAATAAAACCATTGGAATTAATTGAACAGTAGGCAATGTTCCCGCCATACTTGCAATCACTATTGCGGATAAGGCAAATCCAGAAAATCCTCTAACGATTCCAGCCAAAAACACTACAAAACTACAATATATAAATTCAATCTCAGTAAGTTGAATAATTTCAGTAATGTATGTTATCATAATATTTTCTTAGTAGTTTATAACATTTTCACAAGTTAAAAAAATTACAACGTCCAAAACAAAAAATAAAATAGGAAGAATTTTTATGCCCTGCCCAATGTGTAATAAAAGCCAAGATAAAAAATATCGACCATTTTGTTCAAAACGATGTGCAGATTTAGATTTAGGGAAATGGCTTACAGAATCCTACTCAATACCCGCCGTAGAGACAGATGAAGAAGACAGCATACCGACAGAATTTACACCTAATGAAAGTAATTTGCATTAGTATGAAAATTCCTCTTGCGCCAAGGGATACATAATCCTAAAACGCCTCAACCCATAATGGCCATTTAGTCATTAAAACCCATGCCCGGGTAGCTCAGGGGTAGAGCAGTGGACTGAAAATCCTCGTGTCGGTGGTTCAAATCCGCCCCCGGGCACCATTTTATCCTCTAAATATGGTTCGTAAAATCTTTGCTATAAATAAATTGATAATTTAACATTTTTTATTCACACATTTATAAATTCGCCGTTTTTAATCTTAAAAAAGTTATGACTTTAGATACTTTTAGACACTTGCATGTATCTTTTAGTTATGTTCCTGTGAGTAAGCTCCACACAAGATGTCGGAATTGCGTTTTTTTGCTTCGTAGCAATGCAAACTGAACTTAAAGCTGTGGGCAATAAAGGCCTTAAATCTGGCCAAAGATTAAATAGGGAGACTATTATGAAAATCAAAATGTTTGCGGCAACCGCTGCTATGGCACTATCATTTGGTGCAACTTCTGCATCAGCTGATTGTGGAGAAGTATCAATTACTGAAATGGACTGGGCTTCGTCAGCTGTTGTAACTGCAGTTGCTAACTTTTTAATGACACAAGGTTACGGTTGCGATGTACAAGTTGTACCATCATCAACGGTGCCTGCACTTACATCATTAGCTGAAACTGGCAAACCAGACCTGTTAACTGAAGTATGGGCAAACTCAACACCATCTTACGAACCATTACGAGCTGAAGGCAAATTAGTCGAATTAACAAATGTTCTTTCTGATGGTGGTGTCGAAGCTTGGTGGATCCCAGCTTATTTAGCAGAGTCTAATCCTGAATTGACAACTTGGGACGGCATCATGGCTAATCCATCAGCTGTTGGTGGAAAATTCCACGATTGTCCATCAGGTTGGGCTTGTGACATTATTAATAATAATAATTTGAAAGCTGCAGGAGCTGAAGCTGGTGGGCTTGAGCGCTTCCAACACGGTTCTGGAGAAACACTGCAAACCTCAATTGCGGCCGCTTACGCAGATCAAGCGCCATGGTTTGGATACTACTGGGCACCAACTGCTGTTTTAGGCAAGTATCCAATGGTTCGTGTTGAAGTGCCAGCTTATAACGCTGACTCCCACGCCTGTAATGGCGATGTAGACTGCTCAAATCCTGGTTTCTCTGCCTATCCAGCTGCCAAAGTTGTAACTGCAGCTTCTGGAGCATTTATGGATCGAGAGCCTGAAGTTGCGGCATTAATGAAAAATGTAGCATTCACAAATGCTCAAATGGGTGATGTGTTAGCTTGGCGTTTAGACAATAATGCTTCATATGATGAAGCGGCTGTTTACTTTTTAACTACATACAAAGACGTGTGGGGCGATTGGTTGAGTGCCGATGCCAAAGGTAAATTGGCGGCTATCCTTAACTAAAATGGATTAAGATTCCCCGCGGACTAAATATAGCCCGCGGGGTTTTAATATAGGGAGAGTTTCAATGGCCACTTATGACTGGCTCTTTAACATGGTTGGGCTTCGAGCTTGGTGTGATACCGATGCATCAACAGGCCCAATGTCCATGGCCCAACTCCTAGCTAAAACTGGTAATTCTGCACCTGAACCAAGCTATACTTTCGCTTTTCCCTCTTTGGATGAATTGAACAAAGCATGTGGCCAAATTGCTCAAACTCGTGATGTAATAAAAGGCCTAGAAGACGGCTTCCTTGCTATTCGTCCTGCCCTGCGTACAGTTTTAGATCCAATAACTCAGCCTCTTTCATGGATGTTAGATGGCACACTTTATTTATTCACAACGGCCCCTTGGTTTCTAATAATGGCAGTAATGCTCATTGCAGTTTGGTACGCTACGTACTCTCTTTCTGTAGTAATATTTAATGCATTTTGCCTATCATTTTTTGCATTTGTTGATCATTTTGAACCTGCAATGCAAACCTTTGCCGTCATTTTAGTCTGTACCATAATATCAGCTTTACTTGGAGTGCCAATCGGCATTGCAATGTCTAAATACAACCGCTTACAAAGAGCAATTATTCCAGTTTTAGATTTGCTGCAAACCTTACCAACCTTCGTTTACTTAATTCCACTTATATTTTTGTTCCCAATCGGAGAGTCGCGTCTCTACGGAATCGCAATAGTCCTCTATGCTATAGTTCCAGTGATCCGTCTTACCGATCTTGGAGTACGCTTAGTAGACAAAGATGTTGTAGAGGCCGGTAATGCTTTTGGCATGAGCCCAGCACAAAAACTAGGTAAAGTTGAACTACCTTTAGCCTTACCGAATATCATGGCAGGTCTCAATCAGACTATTATGATGAGCCTTGCAATGGTTGTAATTGCATCAATGGTTACTGCACCTGGTTTAGGTGTGCTAGTATTACGTGGTATCAGGAATCTAGAGCTCGGTGTTGGTTTAATGGCAGGAGTATGCATTGTTCTTTTAGCTGTAATGCTTGACCGCACCTCAAAAGCAGCTCTGTCGCGTATTGACAGAACAAAAACTGAAATGTGAGACTGATATAATGACACAAACACCAAAAGTAAGTCTTCGTGGTCTTTATAAAATTTTTGGATCTGACGACAAGGCAGTTCTTCAACATGCTAAAGCTGGGATGAGCAAAGAAAACCTTCTGGTCTCCCATCAACACGTTCTGGGCTTGAAAGATATTAATGTCGAAATGCAGGCTGGAGAAATCACGGTTGTAATGGGCTTATCTGGCTCCGGAAAATCTACATTAATCCGGCACTTAAATCGCCTTATTGAACCAACAGATGGTGAGATTTTAGTTGATGGTGTTGATATCATGAAACTATCTACTCTTGACTTGCGTCACATGCGCCAAAATAAAATGTCGATGGTATTTCAAAAATTTGCTCTTTTGCCCCATCGCACTGTTTTGCAAAATGCAGCGATGGCCTTAAATATTCAAGGCGCTGCAACAGAAGATCAAGAAGGCGAAGCAAAAAAATGGCTTGATCGTGTAGGCCTTGGGGGATTTGAAAACCATTATCCATCACAACTTTCGGGTGGAATGCAGCAACGGGTTGGTATTGCTCGAGCATTGACTTCTAATTCAGATATTATGCTCATGGATGAGGCTTTTTCTGCTTTGGACCCACTGATCCGCACGGATATGCAGGATTTACTACTAGAACTACAAGTTGAGCTAAAAAAGACGATTGTTTTCATCACACATGATTTAGACGAAGCCTTAAAATTGGCAGATCACTTAGTAATTTTGAAAGACGGTGCAGTCATACAGCAAGGAGAGCCACAAAGCATTTTAATGGCACCATCAGATCCTTATATTGAGGATTTTGTATCTGATATTAATCGCGCCAGAGTTCTACGTATCCGTTCTGTAATGCAAGAGCTAACAGAGGGTAAATTTGCAGGTGATGTGGATGCTAATGACAACCTTGAAAGCCTGATTGCAACTTCTGGTGGCGACACATCTTTACGATATCGTGTAGTTGAGAATGGTAAGCCTGTTGGAGAACTTGATATGCGCGAACTTGTTAAAGCGCTAGTGCCACGTATTTCTAGTTCCGAAACTGGAACACGCTACCACTAGTCTGTTTCAGCAAAAGTCAGAGTATAGCGGATGAAAAGATTTAAGTTGAGTACGATGGCTACTTTACCTTTTTAAGGTAAACAAAATTTAATCTATAAAGTAGCAAAAAAAGATATCTGATCATAACATATGATGGGTATTTGATCATAAAAAATATCAGAGACGCAAAAATACATCAATGCGTCATACCTCTTGGGTTATGTGATGATATTATAGGTATAGGAAATCGGTCCAACATTAATCTTAGTCCAAGACCAATATCCTCAGAATAGCTTACTATCTCTTTTACTAAATTACCTGAAACTAAATTAAATGCTAAAAGTTCTGCATCTTTGATATTACCCATCGCTGCAAGAGAGATCATATTTGCAACAACACTTTCATCACCACCAAAACATTTACAATTTAATTCATGATGCATTATTTTTCTTCTAGATTGGGTTGCAAGCTTGATATAAAATTCTTCAAATTTGTTTGAATAATAAAGACCATGATCCTCCCCAAAAGCTAATAAAAAATCCTTTTTGAGAGCTTGTCTTGTTTCTAATGAACTTGCCATCATCCGAAAATATACAATTACAGACATTTCCAAAAGTGGCAATTCGTCCATTTGCCCAACCGGTGCACCACCTCTAAATTTTTGATGTATAGTCATAATATCACCTTAACAGTATTAGTTTCGCGTTGACCAAATAATACCTTATTAATTTAGTCAACTATTAATAAATCTATGAATTTTCACTGCTTGTCAACATAATTTTATCTCACAATGAATATGAGATGAAAAAAGTATTAATATTTCTCAAATTGAAAAGTACTTTAAAAGTAAATCAATAGATTTTTATACTTTTAAAAAAGTTAATTAGTTAAAAATTAACTAAGCAACCAACCACCATCAACATCTACAGTCGTTCCAGTTACAAACTGGTTCTTAATCACGTACATAAGCCCTTCAGCCACTTCTTCTGACGTTCCAGCTCTTGGTATTAGATTATCTTTTGTCATATTTTCGTATAACTTTTCTCTCTCAGTTCCTGTAAGAGTAACCATTGGAGTATTAATTGTTCCTGGAGAAACAATATTAATTCTTATTCTGGGAGAAATCTCTTTTGCTAATGCACGAGCCATCGCCTCCACTGCACCTCCAACAGAAGAAAGCGCAATTTGACCAGGCCTACAGTTTCGTGCTGGAGAACCCGATACAAGAGTAATTGAGCCGCCATCCGTTACATGTTTTGCTCCATGGCGTACAACATTTGCATATCCCCAAAGTTTATCAAAAGATCCTTTAAAGCCATCCATATCCATTTCTAAGAATGGTCCAATAGCTCGTTCTCCACCAGTAGCTGAACTTATCAAAATATCAAAAGGAGCAAGCTTTTCTAAAAGTTTCTTAACACTCATTTCATCTCTAACGTCACAAGCCACAAATTTAACCCCATTTGGTAGTTGTGATTTTTTCTCAGATGATCGTCCTATAGCAACAACTTCTGTACCAGCAATTTCCAGCATCTTAACTGTTGCTAGACCAATCCCAGATGTGCCGCCAAATACTATTGCTTTTTTATTAATTAAATCCATCTGGAATATCCTTATTCTTTACTATCAATTTTCTTATGTTCGGGCTTTCTCAAAATCATTCCAAGCCGTTTCAAATGCATCAAAATCAAAGCCCTTTTTACGTGCTGGATCCAATACCAACCTTTCTGTTTGCTGCATTTTCAAAATTGAGGTTTCTAAGTCATCTATAACATCAGTAGGAACTACGACTGCACCATGCCGATCAGCATGTACTAAATCACCCGACTTTATATTCATCCCAAAAATATTTATTGGCTGGTTAACACTGCGCACATGCACAAACCCATGGCTTGGGCCTATACTTCCAGCAACAACAGGAAAACCTTCTGCCATATCACCTAAATCCCTCATTACGCCATTAGTAAGCGCACCTGACATACCGAAACCTTTATGGATAGTTGTATTTACTTCGCCCCAGAAGGCTCCAATACAATTTGGATAATCCAGATCTTCGACCACTGCAATTGACGGCTTAACATTTTCTGACATTGCCTTGTAATAACTCATACGACGCTCTCTAATTACAGAAACTGCTTCTGTAGGAGGTTCAATTGCCGCTATTTGAGCAGTGACTGCATAGCCAACAATGACACCTTTTGTATCAGAGGCAAGCATAGTTCCTCTCGTAAAATCATTGAAGCCTCTCTTACCTTGGGCAACCTCTATTGCATTACAAACCGTTGGAGTGTCCACAGATTGTAATAAATTTAAAAGTGATATTTTCATGTATCCTCCAGCCAACTTGCAAGCGCCATAGTTGTAATTTTTGGTTGTTCCAATGTTGGAAGATGGCCCGCATCTTCTATGATTTCTAATTTACTATTTTCTAATAGAGTATGCATTAATTCGTGACGTTCAAGCGGGCATAAAACATCATGCCTACCACAAAGCACTAAAGCTGGTCTCTTATATGATCCTAGCGTATTTTTTTGATCAACACGATCTCGAAGCGCAATGGATTGGCGAATAAATGCATCAGGTCCAATATCAAGCGCCATATCCATGCATAGTTTTAATATCTCAGTTTTTCTAACCCCATCAAAAAGGTAATTTGGCTTCATTTCATCACGGATTATTTCTTTGAGTTGCCCATTTTTAATTGCATCTATTTGCGGGCCCCGCCGCTTTAATACATCAGGCAACTCAGCAAGAGGATTTGTGTCAAGTAAAGCTAAACGCTCAACCCTCTCTGGTGCTTGAGATACAATTTCCATTGCTACTATCCCACCCATTGAAAGTCCTGCTAATGCAAAAACTGGCGGTGCATTATTTAAGACATCAGAAGCCAATTCTGAAATTGTTTCGTGATCAGTAATTTTTGCAAAATGTACTTCTCTTCGTTTAGACAGTTCATTTATTTGGGAAGCAAAAAGACGTTCATCACACATCATTCCAGGTAGCAAAACAAGAGGTGTCATGAGGCTAAAGCAGCGCCCTCGGATAAAGATTTGAGTTTTGCATAAGCAATTTGTGGGTCAACAGCTCCAAAGCCCGCAAAAGTACCAAATCCACAATCTGACCCTGCAATTACTCTATCTTTTCCAACTATATTCGCAAATCTCTCAATTCTTTGTGCGACAAGTTCTGGGTGTTCAATAAAATTGGTCGTAGTATCGACCACGCCGGGAACTAATACCTTGTTGTCAGGAATTTCAGATTTTCTATCTCTGAATACTGTCCATTCATGCGCATGTCTTGGATTGGAAGTTTCAAATAATAAGTAACCAGCGTTTGCAGACATCAAGGTAGAAAACATTTTATCCATTGGAATATCACAGCAATGAGGCCCTTCGTAATTTCCCCAACATATATGAATCCTAACTTTATCTTCTGGAACGTCTTTTAACGCATAATTCAAAGCTTCGACATGAGAAGCTGCAACTTTAAGAAATTCATCGTCAGTTAAATCATTAAAAAGCATATGCCTAGAGAGTGCTAAATCTGGGCAATCCAATTGCAAATCTAATCCAGATGCTACGATTGTTTCATATTCTGTTTTCATCGCATCCGCTAATGCAGATAAATATTCTTCTCGTGTCTTATAAAAATCATTTTGTAAAAATAAAGAAATTACACCAGGAGAGGCAGCATTCATAAAACCTCTTGTTCTTCCATGTGCAGACATTGCAGCCTTTAAATTAGTAATATCTTTTTGTAATTCCCCCTGCCCTTTTGAAGAAACGGGCCCAGTACACATGGGTCTAGCATATTGAGGTGTGCCTCCTTCATTTGCAAGGCGTTCTAAAAATGTTGGAAACATTTTTAGATCAGCTGGAGCATTTCGAGGGCTATCACCCGAAAAGCCTGTATAACGATCCTTTACATAAGTTGCATATGATATTTTTGAAGTTTCACCATCACTAACAATATCAATTCCAGATTCTGTTTGTTTTCCAACAGTATCATGCACTGCTTTTGTCATTGCTTCATCAAATGATGTTTCATCATAATTCTCATTATTTTCACGAGCAAATATGAAATCAACAACCTCCTGTGATCTAGGTAGACTGCCAACATGCGAAGTAAGGATTCTTGTCATTTTTCTTCTCTCTTATTATTTTAATTTTTAGTCCATGTTGGGCCAGCAGGATCATCATTAGATTTTACACGGTACATACTAGCTTCACCAGCCATTGATGGTTCAAGTTTGTGTGAAAATCCAGCAGGTAAAATACATGTATCACCAGGGTTTAATGTAACTGTATAATTTTCCCATTTCAGCAACCAATGTCCGCGCATCGGCATCAGAACAATTGAGTCCTTAAAAGTTAAAACCTCATCATGTAATGATCCTCGAGTGATGAAATCCATTTCAAACCCTGGTTTATCTGGTAACATTGCGTCTTCACCAATTACTTTTATAGGTGATTTTCCTGCTAAACCCATTAAATCTAGGTATCGAGCTACGTGCCTTGGAATGACATCAATAGCTGGTGGTTCAGGCATTTTCGCTAATTTTTCATCTGATAGTATCGGCATTGGTGAAATACCTTCAGGCAATTTTTGACCCTTTTTACTGTCGTAAAGCTTGCTATTATCCCCTAAAATAAGGCCATGCTCTGCAGCATCCTGAATAACTTGAGGTGCCCATGTTACGCCACCACCAGCATCATCGCCTCCTAAAACAGCCATTATCATTCCATAATCTAAGCCTATATTCTCAAATCCACGAAATATCCCCGTCGGTATATTTATTATATCACCCTCTTCTAAAACTACTTCACCAGCTTTACCCCACCGTCCCCAAAAAAACCTCCATCTGCCTTTTAGAACAAAAAAGACTTCAGCAGTGGTATGGCTGTGTAAAGAGTTTCTACATCTTGGCGGTTGGCCAGCTGCGCCAATATTAAACCCTGGTGTATCTTTTATATGTACATGCTGATCTGGGCTTTCAGAAACGCCACCACCAATTATAGTGAAGTTCTCTTTTTGGTCACTGCCAGGAGTGTGTGCATCAATAAACGCAGTTTTGCATGGAATTAAATCTCCATACCTAACAATACGTGCTTCTAGTTCTTCTGATGTCATTTTACTATCCTGTCTTCATTGCAATTTGTTTCCAAATCGATGTTTCATCATAAAGGGTATATTCTCTTCGTATCCCCCATGGGCCAAATTCCACGTGGCTTGCACCCATAACATGAACTTCAGCTCCAGTAGGCTTTCCAAAAGCACCCCAACCGTCATGTTTTCCTGTCAAACTCCAACGAATAGCAGCTCTAGGAGGCATTAATGGGTCTTCTCTTCCTATTTGATGGTCTATAGAAAAAGTTGCTGATGGAAATGAAGCTCGTAATTTAGTCCAAAAACCATCAACACCGTCTGATGAATATAATTCACTCCCACCAGGGTAGAAACCTGTCACAGCTCGATCATATTCTACAGGAATTACATTCAAATCAGCAGACATAATTCTATTTAATATTTCAGAATACTTCTTACCCCAATCATTATCATTTCCACGACCAGTATACGGTCCAGTTTTATCAATAGATGGGTGGAAAGGCTTTATACATTTTCCAGGACCACCCTCTCTCTCGATAAGATCTATTGCATACTCTTTTGGGTCCCAACCTAATTGGCGTACCACAGCCCCTTGGTCTCTAATTAACCACTCATCATTAATTTGATTATTTATTGCATGACAATCTGCAATCACTCTATAGCGTAGTTTCTTACCTGAAGCTTTTCCATAAACACCATCACCTAGGTGTGTTGCAGTGGTTAAAATTCTATGAGAAGAAAGCATCCCTTCTTCTGGAGATCCAGACCATATAACATCCTCACCCAAAAGTCTCCGGTCAGGAAATTCAGCCAATGTTGACATTGTTGCAGCTATAACTCCGTCATTCCCAAAAACAATTGAACCAGGTGATCTCACTGGAATATCTTTAGAGTAATAATGATTAAGTGTTGCCAATCCTCTATCTTCCCAAATTTCTTTAGTGATGCCTAAGATATAATCAGGGAAATCTTTAAATTGATCTGAAAAACCTTTCATGAGGTCCATCCTTTCGGTATTTTTGCAGAGCTACGGATAATTAATGGGCTTTCTACCTTAATATGCTTTGGCTCTTGTGATGGGTTGGTAATTTTATCCAATATAAGAGCAACTGTTTCATCTACCATTATATTCGATCTTTGACGCATAGTTGTAAGATCATATGCCTCTAATGATGCTGGGGGAACATCATCATAACCAATAATGCTAACTTCCTGTGGAATCTTTATATTCAGTTCGCCACGCAATACATCCATGACAGCAAACGCCATTGAATCCTGAACAACGAATACAGCATCAGGATGATCTGGCCTATCAAACATTTCTCGCGCAGCTTCTTTTGCTCGGCTTACTGTAAAATCACCTAATGCATGGGCTGCTAGGTCTTGCCCTGCTTCTTTCAATCCTTCACGAAAGCCTGCTTCACGATCACGGTGGGTTGATGCACCTTCCCAACCCCCAATATAAGCAATTTTTTTATGCCCAGCAGAAACAAAAAATTTTGATACAGTTTTTCCACCTTCGAAATTATCAGATGTAACTGCTGAATGTTCTTTAGAATCTTGCGCTCTGTTAAAAAGGACTACAGGTACTCCAGCAGCTTCACATCGTGCTGTAAGATCACTTGAAATACTTACACTAGCAGCAATTATTCCATCTACTTGGTAATCCAACAAACCGTCAATAACATGATCTGTAGACTCCGTATCATTTGATGCCATAAATACTAACACATGGTAGCCTAAAGTTTGTAATGCATTAGAAAGTTTTTCTAAGGCTACAGGATAAAAATAATTATCTAAATAAGCTACAACAAGGCCGATAATTCGACTTTTTCCAGTAATCAAGGATCGAGCTAATATATTTGGTCTATACCCCAGTTCAATAGCAGCGGCACGAACTTTTAGCATAGTTTTTGAGCTCGCTGAAGCTCCAGGAGTAAATACTCTACTCACTGCAGATTGACTAACTCCAGCGAGTTTAGCTACTTGTAGTGAAGTTACTCTTTCTACCATCAGCCCGCTGTCCAACCCCCATCTATAATCATATGAGTGCCAGTAACCATCGATGACGCATCAGATGCTAAATAAACCGCAGCTCCCATAATATCTTCCACTTCACCAATACGTCCAAGTTTAATTTTTTGATTAATGAGTTGGGCCATTTCAATATTTTCAAAAGTTTTTTCAGTTAATGGTGTGCGAATAAATGTTGGGCAAATAGTATTAATACGAATATCAAATGAGCCCCATTCAATTGCCATACTTTTCACCATACCCTCAATTGCATGCTTTGAAGAAGAATACACTGTTCGATCAATCCCCCCCACATGTCCCATTTGTGATGAAATATGTATAATCGAACCACTTATTTTAGATGCTTTCATAGCTTTTGCAGCATACACTGATAGAAAATATGCAGACCTTAAATTTAAGTTCATTACTGCATCAAAATTTTCAGGTGTTGTGTCAAACGCTGGGGAATGTCGGGCCATTCCAGCAGAATTTATTACTATATCATATGGCTTTTCCATTACTTTTTCTAATGCAAACAAGTCTGTTTGGTCCAAAACCAATGCCTCTGCATCATAGCCATTTGAATTTAACGCTGAGACTGTCTTATCTAAGAGATCAATTCCTCGAGCTGCACAAATCACTTTTGCACCAGATTGTGCCATTGCTGCTGCACACGCTTGGCCAATACCTGAAGATGCGCCCGTTACCAATGCGCGTTTACCTTTTAATGAAAATGATGGGAGCAAAGGTAAAATCATATACTTACCCCAATTGGATAAGAAACTTTACCTGATACACGTGCTTTATTAAATTCACGTAAACGTGAAAAAACATCAACGCCAATTTGGGAGTAAACATCAAGCAAATCTACTAAAACCCAATTCTCACGTATTAGGTTATTTTCTACTCTCCAGAAATCCAGACTTCGCATAGTAATTTTTTGTCCTGAAGGAGCAATGCCAAGCCAACCATCTCCTGAAACAGTCATTTGCATATTTGGCCAACCAGTGGCTATTACATATGGCCCATCGCCAAAAAAATGACAGCTTAGAGTACCCGTCGTTCCACCTTTTCTATCAGGCAAAGCCTTAAGAAATGGAATTTGATGCCAATTTCTAAACCCATCAAGGCCTCTCATTGAACCAATTCCTGCTGGGCCATACCAGTTGACACATGGATGCCAATATTCTTCAGCCTTCATTATTTCAGGGCCACCTTCAGAGGGATGGCGCGATAAGTTAGTAAGCATCTCAATTACAACATCTAAACTTTCTGTTCCATGAGAAGACGCTCTATTAGCTGATGTCAATCCATCTTGGCTAGCAGGCCCAGGTATAAACATTTCACGCCCCAAGCTTGGAGACATTGGCCATGCTCCTGCTTGCATCATAAGCTCTGGTATGTCCCATATTGCTTGAACTTCAATAATCTTATCATCCTCAAAACAATAAAACTCATGAAAACGCATATGTACTAAATGTCCTGTTGGAGGTATTTCCAAAAATGGTCCAACAAAAGTTCCTATATAGGACCCACAACACCCTACCCAATTTTTACCTTCGATTGTTTTACCACTCACGACGATTGTATCCCGTCGCTCAACATTAGGGATTGCATCGACTAGGGGAGCAAAACAATTATCATAAAATTCATTTTTTAATACATCACCAAAGGGATGGCACATCTGAATTTTAACTTCTTGTGAAAATATATTTTGAATAAACGATCGCACAGCCAATTCATCGAAATCATACATTGCTTTTAAAAACAGCTCTATACTTTCTCTATTTTTCTGCGCGCTATTCATTTATTCTCCAACTTTACGAAAAGCTGCTCCTTCGCCATAAGGGACATTAATTCCACCATACCGTCGAACTCGGATATTACATTGTTCCGCATGCCCAACAAAACCTTCTAACATGCATAATCGACTACCATATTCACCTACCAGTGTAGCAGCCTCATCTGTGGTTATCTTTTGATAGGAATGTGTCTTTAAGAATTTCCCAACCCATAGTCCGCCTGTATAACGACCAGCTTTTTTAGTTGGCAATGTATGATTGGTACCAATCACCTTGTCACCATTTGAAACATTAGTTCGAGCCCCCAAGAATAGAGCGCCATAACAAGTCATTTTTTCTAAAAACCAATCATCCCTATCAGTCATTACTTGAACATGTTCAGATGCAATATCATCTGCAACTGTTAACATTTCATCATATGAGTCACATAAAATTACTTCCCCATAATCAGCCCAACTTACAGAAGCTGTATCAGCAGTAGGTAATATTTCTAATAACCTATCAATTTCAGTAAGCGTATCTTCTGCTAATTTTCGTGAGTTAGTCAATAAAACTGCTGGACTATTATACCCATGCTCAGCTTGCCCTAATAAATCAGTTGCGCATAATTCACCATCAACAGTGTCATCAGCTATGACCATAGTTTCTGTTGGGCCAGCGAACAAATCAATACCCACGCGCCCAAATAATTGTCTTTTAGCTTCTGCCACATATGCATTTCCAGGACCAACAAGCATATGAACTGGATTTATAGTTTCAGTACCAATTGCCATAGCACCAACTGCTTGAATTCCTCCCATAACATAAATTTCATGAGCGCCACCTAAATGCATCGCAGCAATAACTGCGGCATTAGGCTTACCTTCAAAAGGTGGGGTACAGGCAACAATTCTAGGAACACCCGCAACTGTAGCAGTAGCAATCGACATATGAGCAGAAGCTACCATCGGAAACTTCCCACCTGGCACATAACAACCAACTGATTGTACTGGAATATTTTTATGCCCTAAAATAACACCAGGAATTGTTTCAATTTCAATATCAAGCATACTATCTCTTTGTGCTTGAGCAAAATTACGCACTTGCTCTTGGGCAAATTTAATATCAGAAAGCTCACGATCAGATAGCGTTGCTATCAAATCAGATATCTCTTTTTCTGATAGCTTAAAATTCTTAGGTGAATAATTATCAAATTTTGTTGAAAGCTCACGTACTGCAGCATCCCCATTAATCTCAATATTTTTTAATGTTTCCTCAACAACAATTTTTGTTTTTGCGTCATCCTCAGCTCTTTCTGCATCCGGTTTACCGCTCTTAAGATATTCTATAGTCATTAATTACTCCCAATTTCAGGTGGAATTTTCGTGCCATCATCGAAAGCCTCCCACCCATGTCCGTTAAAAACATCAACCCCCAATTGCGCAAGGACATGTGGAAAATCAACCATTACCCAATTGTCTGTTATTTTGCCATTTTCGACTTTCCAAAAATCCATGTATCGGATTTGTATTTTTTTTCCAGTAGCTTCTACACCCATAAATGTTCCTGAGTGCACTGCCTCTTGGCGCCCAAATGCTGCTGCCCATTCACCCATATACAATCGTGCTTCATCAATGCAGACTTTTTCAGAAAATGCTGCCTGAAATGGTTTTTGCCAATTATTTTGGAATTCTTTTAAACCTTTTTTTGTTCCACAACCTGTATTACCCATCCAGCTAAAACCATGACTAAAAAATTCACCTATATCTGCTATGCGGTGGTCATTTAGCCCATCCACCATACCTTCGATCACTGAACGAGTTTCTTCAGTTTTTGACATATCTGTATTTATAGAAAGCTCTGCCTGTTTAGGTCTCAAACCACTCATCCCTTTACAGCTCCTGCAGTTAAGCCACTAACAATTTGGCGTTGGAAAAAAAGAATTAAAACAAAGAGTGGTGCAGTTGCTGAAACAACTGCAGCAACTGCAAACATTACATTACCCTCTGTTTGTGTTGTTCCTAAAAAACTCGCAATCTTAGGAACCATTGTTTGATTAGATTGACTTAACAATGTCGCAGTCACGGTGAAATCATTGTAAGCTAGTAGAAACGAAAATAATCCTGTGGTGACAACTCCTGGCCACATTACTGGTATAATTACATGGCGGAATGCCTGAAAGCGAGTGCATCCATCCACCATTGCACTCTCATCCAAATCCTTTGGAATATTAAGAAAAAAACTATGTAACATCCATAAAGTAAATGGTTGATTAATAGCTACCATTACAATTATCGCAGTCGGTAGGTGTCCCCAAAGGTTCCACTCAAAAAATGGAAGTAGATATCCAGAGACTAAAGTAATATGTGGCATTGCTCTAAATATTAAGGCAAGCATTAAAAGATAAAATGCATACCTTTTTCCTGATCGCGCCAATGCGTATCCACCCAAAGTTCCAAGTGTGAGTGAAATAACGACAACAGAAAATACTATAATTCCAGTATTAATTGCAGCTTCCCAAAAACTTTTCGTTACCCAAGCACCAAAATATCCATTTCCTGTAAATGCTCCACCAGTTTCAATTTGCGTTCGCACTCCAGTAATAGCATTTGTCCAATCTGCTTTTGAGAAAAAATCTCCTTGAACTTTTAAAGATCCCCATAGTGTCCAGAAAAAAGGGAAGCTAGCCGCAATAATCCAAATTAGGACAAGTCCCCAAATAATTATATTTAATAATGGTGAACGTCGGTGAGCTATATTAGACATCAGACAACCTTCCTATTAAATTCACGCCATGTACGAATTAGAACTGGAATTAATAAAACACTGATACCAATAATGGTTAAAACTGATGTTGCACCAGCAGAACCAAAGAACTGATCTTCATTGTTGGATATATCATTGTATATAATCCATGAAAGTGAAGTCGCATTTGCTTGCGCTGAGAACCCAACTATTGGTTCAAACACTCGAAAATTATCCATTAATTGAATTAATAAAATAAATATAGTTAGTGGCATCAAGTGGGGAAGAACAACATATTTAGTACGCTCCCAACGTGTTGCACCATCTATCATTGCAGCTTCAATCGTATCACTTGGAACAGTCTGTAGCCCAGCATAAAACACAATAAAAGCAAATGGAGATGAGTGCCATACACCATAAACCATTAGCATAATCCAAGTAAGAGTAGGCGAAGCTTTCAATGAAAGATTAGGATCATCAAATATACGTTGTAAAATTGAACCTATAATTCCTTGTGCATCAATCATCCAAAATAAAATTAGGGAACCAATGAGTGGTGTCACAATCATTGGTAATAATGAGACAAAAATAGTTGGACCTTTCATCTGTTTAGGTAAACTATTCACTCCCAATGCAATCAAAAAGCCAAAGAATAGGACAAAAGGTGTAACCACAAATGTATATGTTAATGTAAAAGCTAATGCTCGATAGAATGGTAAATTTAGAGATGTAGAGATGAATTGTTTAATACTTTCACTTTGGGACCAAGCTAGCTTGATCTCTTCAAATGCTAAGTGATTTCGATTTGTGTAAGTCTTAAACCCATTAAACTCACCAAGGGGCTTTTCTAATTTTAATCTTTTTGTTTCATCAACATTTATAATTAATTCTTTTTTACACCCAAAAGGACCACAGTTTTCAACCTCATTCAAAACTGCTTCGTGTTCTATATGAAGCGATTGCACGACTACCGACACAATAGGCAATGCAATAAACAATAGCATTGTTATTAAAGAAGGTAATATAAACCAAAAAAAGTTACGGTTTTTCATCTAAATCGCCAAAAAATTATTAAAAAAATAGGAGGAAGCATCACGCTTCCTCCCTTTAGTTTTACTTCAAGAAACCTTTTTCTTTAGCAGCTGTGGTATAAGCAGCTTCAACATCAGCTAAAGCTTGCTCAGCACTCTCAGCACCTTGCAAAAAGTCAGAAATTTCTCCGCCTAGTGCACCGTGCAATGTCCCCATAAATGGTAACATTGGATATGGCGCAGCTCCATTTGCAGCTGTTTCAGAAACACCAGCAGAAGCAGGGCTTGGTTTGTATCCTTCAACCAACCATACAGCTGCATCGTTGTTTGCTTTAACCATATCAGATGATATTCCATTCATTAAAGCAATAAATGTTGCTTCAGCATCTTCATCAGATACATTGGTAGAAATACCTATGCCATCCCACCAAAGAGTTGATGCTGGACGTGCTCCATTTCCCCACTTTGGGGCAGCTGATAGGGTCGTATTTGAAGAAACGCCATCTACTGAACCTTCTCCATCAAGTACTGCACTCCCTCTTGAACCCCACATTGTTGCTAATGCTAAATTTCCAGCTTCCCACTCAGCTTGAGTAGCGTTTGAATCATATGTCAAGAAATCAGGATTTGAATAAGCAACAAGTGACTTCAGCATGTTTAAAGTTGCAACACCATGATCATTATTTACAGAAACTTCTGCAGTTCCTGCTTTAAATAAATCTGCACCTGTTCCCATGTACATATTTACAAATTCTTCGCCCAAGTTCCAACCAGCTTTAGTATTTAAAGCTACTGGATATTCCATTAATCCTGCACTTCGAATTGCTTCTGCAGCAGCAATTACTTCTTCGTAAGTGCCTGGAATATTACTTACCCCAGCTTTATCTAGCATGTCTGTTCTAGTAAATAAGTGTTGAGCATTTGCCATGAATGCAACTGCCATTACTTTACCATTTACTGTAATTAACTGGCTCTTATTTAATCCAGCTCCATGTTCAGCAACCAAATCATCAAGTGACCTTACTAAACCATCATTCATCAATGTTACTAAAGTAGAGTTCGAAACTATTACTGACGAATACTGCGATGGGTTTGCAGTTAATGCTGCAACCATAATATCTTTATGATCTTTTGTTAAATTTGCTTCAACCTTCACACCATTACCTGCACATTTTGCAGCCTCTGCTGTTACAGCTTGAATTGCTGGGAAATCATTTGAAAGAATGCTGACATTACCGCCAGAAATTCCACAATCAGCTATTGCTGAACTTCCCAAAAGCGCGAACGCTCCCGCGAATGTTATTGTTTTTAGAAACATAAGTTACTCCCTATATTAGTTATCGATATACCTTGATAGAATATATCAGTTGGACCCCCCTTATTCGGGGATTATATTTGGGGGTTAATCCCCTATTCGCTCACCTGTTTGATCATCAAACAAATGACAAATTCCTTTTGGCACAGATATGTGAACCATATCACCTATCTCCACACGATAATCTTTTGCAGCCTTAACAGAAACCAATTCATTATTTACGCGAACTGTTATCATTGTTGCATCTCCAAGTAATTCCATTGCATAAACTGCAGCATGAATTTCCCCACCATTTTCAACTATTGATGCGTCTTCAGCACGAAAACCTAATTGTATAGGTCCATCTTTCTGTTTAATTCCTGAAACACTTATAAAGTCACCTTTAAAGACTTTATTTAGAATTTCACCACGAACGAGATTCATTGCTGGAGAACCAATGAAACTAGCAACAAATGCATTTTCTGGATGGTCATAAATATTGGTCGGGCTGCCTACTTGTTGTACGATTCCATCTTTCATAACAACAACTCGATCAGCAAGCGTCATAGCTTCAATTTGATCATGCGTTACATAAATAGTTGTAACTTTTAATTCATGGCTCAAATTTTTTATTTGCGCCCTTGTTGATACTCTCAGCTTTGCATCTAAATTTGACAAAGGCTCATCCATAAGAAATACATTTGGCTCACGAACAATTGCTCGAGCAAGAGCAACCCTTTGTCTTTGGCCTCCAGATAATTCTGCTGGCTTACGGTGCAAAAAATCATCCAATTCAACCATCGCAGAAGCACGCATAACACGTTCTTGATGTTCAGTTTCAGGTATTTTACGAACTTTTAATGGAAACCTTATGTTTTCATAAACATTCATATTTGGATATAATGCATAAGACTGGAAAACCATCGCCACATCTCGGTCCTTTGGATCAAGATCATTAACGCGCACACCATCTATCAGGATGTCGCCATCCGTTACATCTTCAAGGCCTGCAATCATCCGCATTGTTGTTGTTTTACCACATCCAGAAGGCCCTAATAAAACGAGGAACTCCTGATCTTTAATAGTTAAATTAAAGTTATCGACACCGACAAATGTGCCCCATCGTTTTGATAAATTATTTAGTTTTATTTCTGCCATGCATTCCCCCAAATGGTTAAAACCATTTTTGCATACGTTTGCAAAAAAGATAGACTTTCATTTTCAATTCTGCAAGAATAATTTTACAAAAATATATTTTTTACACTATATCGTTGAAAACCTTTAAGAAGATCTAACCCATGTCCAATTATCAAAAAGAAAAACGTATTGTACTGGATTATTATGAGGCACTCGATTCAGCAACAGACGACAGAATCACCCAAGTCTTAGAAGAGTTCACAACAAAAAATTACATATGGCGGGCTTTCCACCCATTTGGCCTACAAACTGATGTTAATGAGATTTCTGAACAATGTTGGAAGCCCTTAAAACATGCTTTAACAAGCATGCAAAGAAGAATGGATATATTTTTCGCGGGTAGTAATTATATTGATGATAATAGTTCTGTATGGGTTTGCTCTATGGGGCATTTAATTGGATTATTTGATTTACCATGGTTAGGTATCAAGCCAACAAAAAAATTGACTATGCTTAGGTATGCTGAATTCCATAAAATAGAAAATGGAAAAATTTCAGAAACAGCATTTTACTTTGATATTCCACATTTAATGCTTCAGGCTGGATATTCTCCATTTCCTGATCAAAGAGCTGCTCATTTAATACAGCCAGGGCCAGCTCCCCATGATTCCTTGTTATTTTCTGATGCTGATTTCACTGAAGGCAAAAAGACAATGGAGGTGATAAATTTCATGATAAAAGATCTAGGCCAATGGCAAAGTGGCTTGCCACTTGTAGATGAACTTGCCCGCAGTTGGCATAATGATATGATTTGGTGGGGACCTGCTGGAATTGGATCCACTTACACAATTGAGAGATATGCAGAACAACACTCGGGACCTTTTAGAGCAGCCTTTAGTGATAGATCAGGGACGGGCCATATAGCTCGAATATCAGAGGGTCATTATGGTGGATTTTTTGGATGGCCCAATTTTAGTGCAAAACCTACTGGTGGATACCTTGGACTACCACCAAGCGATACAATCGGGGAGTTTAGAGTGATTGATATTTATCGCCGTGAGGGTGACAAATTAAAAGAAAATTGGATATTTATAGATTTACTGCACTTTTTCAAACAACAAGGCGTTGATATATTAAATAAACTATAAATATTAATTAATTGATCGAACTTTCTTTAAATTAGAAACATTCTCAAACGAATTGATACTTATGCTTTGACACGAATAGATCTATGTTTCACCATAAGTCATTAACCTTAATTAATTTAATTATTATGCAAAATGAAAAGCCGAAATTTAAAGCTATAGCAGATCATGCTTTACTCATAACATTTTCAGATGTTTTCAGTGAAGCTGTGCATTCTCAAGTTGTTGCATTAGATAATTCTATAACTTTGGATCCGCCCCAGGGACTTATAGAAACAGTCCCTGCAATTGTGAATCTTCTGGTTACATTTGACCCATTAATAACTGATCATTTGTGCCTTGAAAAAAGTATTTTGAATAATATAAAAAATATGACAAATAACTCCTCTAAAGGTACTGAACGGATTGTTCATGTTTGTTATGAAGAAGGTTTTTCTAGAGATTTGGAAACTGTATCAAAGGCTTGTGGCCTATCAAAAGAGGCAGTAATTAACGCACATCTTAATGAAAACTATAATGTATTGATGTATGGATTTTCTCCTGGCTACGCTTACCTTTCAGGAGTTCCCAAAGATATCCAAGTGCCTCGAAAAATTTCAGCAGTTCGCGACATAGATGCTGGCAGCGTAATTATTGCGGGATCTCAATGCTTAGTTACGACCTTAAAAATGCCAACTGGTTGGTCTATAATTGGACGCTCACCAACATTAATTCTTACAGATGATTTAGAAAATCCTTTCCTTTTTAATGTGGGGGATACAGTTAATTTCAAACGAATAGATCTTGGTACTTTTGAAAAAATGAATAAGGCATCTAACTATGTCTGATGTTGAGTTTTCTATTTCGTTTGCAGGTCCACTTGTTACATTTCAAGATATAGGTCGACCAGGAAATATGCGCTATGGCGTTTCAGCTTCAGGCCCAATGGACATAGTATCTTTTGAAGCTGCAAACGCAGTTCTTGGGAACGATACGAAGCAAACAGCAATAGAAATATCACTTGGCGGCCTAATTTTACAATGCCATGAAGGATCAATTACACTAGCAATTACTGGTGGTGATTTTCTTATAGAGTACCAAGGCCAGAAAATATCATCCTGGACAGTTCTTACACTACAAAAAGGGGAGCGCCTCTCAGTTCGTGCAGGAAAATCAGGAAGTTGGGCATATTTAGCATTTTCTGGAAAACTAAATGTAAAAGATTGGCTCAACAGTAGCTCAACCCATTCAACATCTGGATTTGGCGGCGGCGTTTTAAAAACTGGCCAAAAGTTCACACTTACGGACGCTTCAAATCAAGAAAATCGTATTGGCCCGATATTAAAACCAAATTTTTATACAAATGATCTAATTCATGCAGTACTGGGGCCACAAGACCAATATTTCATGAACACCGCGATCAAAATATTTTCAAATAGTATTTTTAAAGTTTCTGATAATTATGATAGAATGGGTATGCAACTAACCGGGCCAAAGTTAGAACTAAAAAGCGCCCTATCAATTCCATCTGAGCCAGTTGTTAAAGGTTCTATACAAGTTTCTGGAGACGGCATTCCAACTATCCTTTTAGCAGATCATCAAACTACAGGTGGTTATCCAAAAATTGCCACGGTAATATCTTCAGATATAAATAGATTAGTACAATTTAGATCCAACCAAAGTGTGAAATTCGTACTTATCAATAGTAATGAAGCATTACAGAAAACTAGGAAATTTCTAGATATGAAAGAAAAATATCTAGAAAAACTTTCAATTTCTAGAGGAACTTTAGAGCAAAGGTTGATGAGTGAAAACTTGATTGGTGGAATTGAATTTAACTCATAAATTTTTGAGTCTTGGTTTTTTATATCTTTTTAGTATTTGAAAATTATGCCAAATATATTACTTTTCTAAGTAAATATAATTTTTAAAAATAAAAAATAGGAATAAAACAATGCCAAAAGGATACTTAGTAGCTAACATACGTGTACAAGATAAAGAAAAATTTGCAGCATTTTCAGGTATGGCTGCTCCTGTAATTAAAGCACATGGTGGAAAAGTACTTGCAAGGGGACCAGGTGCTGAACGTCATGAAGGTTCTGTTGATGGTATTGTCATGATGATTGAATTCGAGAGCATTGATAGTGCTAGAACATTTTACTTGAGCAACGAATATCAAGCTGCAAAAGCCGTACGCGATGCATGTGCTGAAACAGATTTAATGATTATTGAAGGCGCCGACTAATCAAAATTAACTGAAGCTAATTTAAATCATTTACCCCCTACAATAAGTAGCTGCAGATCAGCAACATTTGTTCCTGTAGCTCCAATCAAAATTAGATCTTCAGCCATTTTTAACGCTTGGTAACTATCATTATTTTCAAGTAATTCATAAATAGATTTATTTTTATTCTTTATCCTAAATAATGTACCATTATCAACTAATCCACCAGCGGCATCAGTTGGCCCATCTATTCCATCTGTTCCACCACTCAAAAAACACCAAGGACGATTTATAAAAACATTTTCTGCCGCAACTGCAAATCTAAGAGCAAGTTCTTGATTTCTACCACCTTTCCCAGTTCCTTTAAGTTTTACTGTTGTTTCACCACCAAAAGCGATTGCAAATGGTTTATCATTTTTGGAAGATTGTATTTCAAATAATATTTTCTCTACAGCTTGATTCACATCGCCTATCAATGGATCCAAAATAATTTGGGCGCCTACTTCTTTTGCCATTGCTGCTACACTATCAGCGTTTCCAGCTATTAAGTGCGCCTCTGTATTAATCGATACATTATCTTCGTTTTCATTAGATGCGTTTTCTAAATATTCTATTATTTTAACTGGTAATTGAGTTAGTACACCTTCATTAATTAATAATTGTCGCGCATCAGCAATTGATCCCGAAGAGATGATGCTTGGCCCACTACCTACAACACTAAGGTCATCACCCAAAACATCTGATAAGATATAGCTTTTAACTTTTGCTGGATAAGCAAAATTAAGAACACCTCCACCCTTCAATCGTGAAACTGATTTTCGAACCAAATTCATTTGATGTATGTCAAAACCACATGATAAAAGTATTTCATTTAATCTTATCTTATCATCTAAACTAATTTCCTTGACTGGTGCTGGAAGTAACGCTGATGCGCCACCACTCACTAACATTATCACAACATCATTATCAGTTGCTTTTTCTAATCTTGAAATTACTTCATTTGCTGCCATTAACCCTTTTTTACAAGGAACTGGATGTGATGCTCCCATCACTTTGCATCCCTTTAAATCAATCATATTTTCAAAGTTTGTAACCGCAAGCGCACTAGAATTTGCGTTTTTTGGTAACATATTTAAAAAGCAGCTTGCCATCTTACATGCAGCTTTACCAATCGATATTATTATATATTTACCATCTTTTGAAATAACTGGTATTGGATTATGTTTTAATGACTTAGATAACGCATTTTCTGGATCTGCTGCTTTTATGCCTTCAATAAATGCTCTTTGAGCATTCTTTCTTATGGCATCAACTTCAATATCTTTTAAATTCTCCATCAGTTGGCAGCAATCTGATTAGCTTTTTCAACCAAAACTTCTGCCTGACGAATAGATGCATAATCAATCAATCTTCCATCTAATGATACCGCTCCCTTACCTTCAGACGCAGCAATTTTCATTGCCTCTAGAATACGATTAGCTTTATCGACTTCAGAAACAGATGGGCTCATAACTTCATTAGCGTGAGTAATTTGACTTGGATGTATAGCCCATTTACCTTCACAACCCAATACAGCAGCACGTTTTGCTGCTGCAATATAACCATCTGTATCCGAAAAATCTCCAAATGGACCATCAACTGGACGTAAGCCGTTTGCTCGCGCAGCGACAACCATACGAGAGATTGCATAATGCCACATGTCACCCCAATGTATTTCTCTTGAACCAGCTTCATCAGGGTCAGTTAAAACGGAATAATCAGGGTTAACACCGCCAATAATTGTAGTTCGAGCGCGAGTACTCGCTGCATAGTCTGCAACACCAAAATGAAGACTTTCATTTCGCTTCGACGCAGATGCTATTTCATGTACATTTTGCATGCCTAAAGCAGTTTCAATTATATGCTCAAAACCTATCTTTTTTTTGTATCCTTTTGCATCTTCAATTTGGGTAACCATCATGTCAATTGCATAAACATCTGATGCAGTTCCAACTTTAGGAATCATGATCAAATCTAGCTTAGATCCAGCTTGTTCAACAACATCAACAATATCTCTATACATGTAGTGAGTGTCCAATCCGTTGATCCGGATTGACATTGTCTTGTTTCCCCAATCGATGTCATTCAAGGCTTCGATTATGTTTTTTCTTGCCTGCACTTTATCTGCTGGAGCAACCGCATCTTCCATGTCTAAAAACACAACATCAGCAGATGATTTTGCTGCCTTTTCAATCATTTGCACGTTACTACCCGGCACTGCAAGTTCACTTCTATTTAGTCTTGCTTTTGCTGGCTCTATGGTATGAAAACTCATTTTATTTTACCCCTAAATTTTATCGTTCCTGATAGGGTTAGATTTGAAAGCAGATAAAATAGTACTTTGTCAACACATTTTTTTATCAGATTTCGCCAATTAGTTTGCCCTAAGTCGCGTTCCACCTTCTGGCTCATGAACTTGATCTAAACGCCTTGAGTAAAAAAATGAGATCGCTTGTGAGCGATTTTTTACACCAAGTTTTTCATACAAATTTGAAAGGTGAAATTTAACCGTATTAATAGAAATTTTCATACTCTCTGCCAGCTCCTTATTTGATGACCCATCAGCAAGGAATTGTAAGATTATTTTTTCACGTTTTGTGAGCATAAATAACGGATCATCTTGCAACTCTCGAACATCCATAAATGGAAAAACCATTTTACCTGATGCTACAGTTATTGCAGTCTCCAATAATTCATCAACTGTTTGTTCATCATTGCAAAATCCCGCAGCTCCAGCAGCTAACGCGCGCCGCGAAACTTCAAGCGAGTGGTTTTGTGCATAAACTAAAATCTTGGGCGCTGATGGATTTTCACGCAAAACTTCAATAACTTTTTCTCCACCCAATTGCGGTAGCGTCCAACAAACAATTCCAAGATCAACTTTTACGCGCAGAACAGTTGACAGAAAATCTTCAGCAGTTGTTACAGTTGAAATCAAAGAAATCCTTTCATCAGATGAAAATTTCTCAGACATAGCTGATAAAATCATTGGATTCGACTCAGCTAAAACCACCTTAATTTGCTCACTTGATTTTAATCCCAATTACAATTCTCCTTCAGAAATTAACTAAAAACCTACCCATTTTCAGACATATTCTATAGATTTAACATAAAGCAATACTAAAGTATAGTTTTTAAACTACCCATTTAGACATACCATAACGGTAGTTTAGAATGTTGTGCCATTTTTATGAATATGCTTTTTTAATTATAGCAATTAGATGGAGCGTTCAAAATGACTATTAGCAATATATTTCCACAACTTGAGATTCCAAATACTTTAGCAGCCGGTCCAGGACCAGGAAATACAGATGCAAGAGTTTTAGCAAGATTTGCAAGCGCAGGAATAGCAGATCATATGCATGATACAGTACTCAGAGGTATGGCTGAATGTAAGTTTATGTTGAGAGATCTGTTTGGAACAAAAAATACTTATACATTTGGTGTTGCTGGTACTGGATGGAGTGGTTTGGATTGTATGTTCAGCGCAGTTATGCCAGGCGATACAGTTGTTGCATTTTCAAACGGTACGTTCTCAGGGATTGATGCCCTCACATTACGTATGAAAGCAGCAACGAGAGGTGAATTAGCCAAAGATAGTTTAAACCCACAGGCAGCAAGCGTTACAGTAATTGAAGTGCCCCATGGGCAATCTGTGACAGGCGAAATGGTTGAAACTGCATTAAAAAAGCACAAACCAAAATGGGCATTCATGGCACATTGGGAAACTGGATCAGGCCGCATAAATGATATTCAAGGCTTTTCAGATGCATGCTTAAAACACAACTCAATGGGATTAGTTGATGCTGTATCATCTCTTGGTGTTGAAGATTTTAAGATTGATAACTTTGAAGGTGTTGCCGCTTGGGCATCTTGCCCACAAAAAGGCGTTATGTGTTTACCACTAACGTATGCACCAGTTAGCTTCACTGACCAATATATAGATGTCCTGAAAGCAAATGGATCTTATACATATTGTCATCACCCAATAATGGAGGCAAGGCATTGGGGAATTGTTGACGGAAAAGATGTTGAAAAGGGTGGTTATCACAGGACACACTCTGGATATGCAGTAGCAGCTTTTCATGAGGCTTTAAGAATTACATTACAATATGGATTAACACAAAAAGCTAATGATTATGTATTTCACGAAAATGCTTTGCGACAAGCCGTTGTTTCTATGGGATGTGATGTAACTTCAAATATGACAAGTTTACTAGTATTAAATCTTCCAGGTAATCTCGCTGGACGTGAAATGGAATTAGTACAAGCTTGTCGTGCTGAAAATTTCGGTATTTGGCCAACATTATCATCACCAGTACAAGTACGTATCGGTATCTTAAATCAGCTTACACAATCAGCAATTACTGACATCATAAACCGCTTTGCAATCGCGATGAATAAGATGGGCGCAGGTATCGATATTGAATCCATCAATTCAAATTTAGAAACTTATTACAATAAAGCAATTGCGGCTGAATAGGAGATATATCAATGGATATTCATGAATATCAAGCCAAAGAGATCTTGAGTGATTTTGGAGTTAAAGTACCCAATGGTGGTTTGGCCTATAGTCCTGAGCAAGCAGCATACCGCGCAAGAGAAATGGGTGGGAATAAATGGATAATTAAAGCCCAGGTACACGCAGGTGGCCGGGGTAAAGCTGGAGGTGTTAAGGTCTGTTCAAATGATAATGAAATTATAGAAGCGGCTTCTTCAATGTTGGGAAGAAAGCTAGTCACGCATCAAACAGGCCCTGAAGGAAAAGGCATCTATAGATTATATGTTGAAGCAGGTGTTCCAATTGATCGTGAGATTTATCTTGGATTTGTTTTAGACCGCACAACACAAAGAATAATGATTGTTGCTTCTTCGGAAGGTGGAATGGAAATTGAGGAAATTTCTGCAAACAGGCCTGAATCTATAGTTAGGGCATCAATAGATCCTGCAGTTGGGTTGGTAGAATTCCAAGCTAGAGAAATTGCATTTCAATTAGGCATAGAGCCATCATTAACACAGCAAATGGTGCGCACTTTAATGGGGTGCTTTAATGCATTTCAAGATTTAGATGCAACAATGGTTGAAATAAATCCATTAGTTGTCACAACCGATCACCAAGTAATAGCTTTAGACGCAAAAATGACTTTTGATGACAATGCATTGTTTAGACACCCAAAAATATCAGAGCTACGTGACAAAAGCCAAGAAGACCCCCGTGAGAGTAATGCTGCTGATAGAGGATTAAGCTACGTGGGTTTAGATGGAAACATTGGTTGCATTGTAAATGGTGCAGGTCTTGCAATGGCAACTATGGATACTATCAAACTCTCCGGTGGAGAACCTGCTAATTTCCTTGATATTGGAGGAGGCGCAACTCCAGAAAGAGTTTCAAAAGCATTTCGGTTGGTGAGGTCAGATAAAAAAGTAGAAGCTATTTTAGTAAATATATTTGCCGGAATAAATAGATGTGACTGGGTTGCAGAAGGTGTTGTTCAAGCACTAAAAGACGATCCTATCAACATCCCAGTCATAGTAAGATTATCAGGAACAAATGTTGAAGAAGGTCAGAGAATACTTGCAAAAAGTGGCTTACCAATAATTCGCGCTGCAACATTAAAAGAAGCCGCCGACAGAGCAGTATCCGCCTGGAAAGCTGACAAACCCACAATCACTAAATTGAAAGCAATCTCATGAGTATTTTTATTGATGAAAAAACAAAAGTCATTGTCCAAGGTATCACTGGAAGAATGGCAAAATTTCATACCAAAGAAATGATTGAATATGGAACTAATGTTGTTGCAGGCGTTACTCCTGGAAAATCAGGTCAGATTGTTGAAGGTGTACCAGTATTTGACACAGTTAAAGACGCCGTAGCAGCAACAGGGGCTGAGGCGAGTTTGGTTTTTGTTCCACCACCGTTTGCAGCTGATTCAATTATGGAAGCTGCTGACGCAGGTATTAAATATTGTGTGAGTATAACTGATGGCATTCCAGCTCAAGATATGATGCGTGTAAAACGTTACATGAAACGCTATCGCCAAGAAAACAGAATGGTTTTAACAGGTCCTAATTGTGCAGGAACTATTTCCCCCGGAAAAAGCTTTCTTGGCATTATGCCACCCCATATTTACAAAAAAGGGCCCGTTGGAATTGTTGGTCGTTCTGGAACATTAGGTTACGAAGCTGCTTCACAACTTGCGTCTTTAGATATTGGCGTATCAACTTCAGTTGGCATTGGAGGTGACCCAATTAATGGTTCTTCATTTAGAGATATATTAGAGTTATTTGAAAACGATCCAGAAACTAAAATTATTGCATTAATAGGCGAAATTGGTGGCCCGCAAGAAGCTGAAGCAGCGGAGTACATCCGCGATCACATGTCCAAACCAGTCGTTGCTTATGTGGCGGGCTTAACAGCTCCAAAAGGACGAACGATGGGCCACGCAGGTGCAATCATTTCTGCCTTTGGAGAAAGCGCAAGCGAAAAAGTAGAAATATTATCTGCAGCTGGAGTAACCGTTGCTGAACACCCATCAGTTATTGGCGAAACAATCGCTAATCTAATGTAAGAGGTTCTAAAATGACAAAACCCAAAATATTAGTATCAAGGCGTTGGCCAGAAGCAGTAGAAACTGCCATGGTTGAAAAATATGATGTTACTTTTAACATAAAAGATAAGCCACTTTCTACAAATGAATTTAAAGACGCACTATCAATTTATGATGCAATACTACCAACCGTGACTGATAAAATTAGCTCTGAAGTTTTTAGGGTAAAAAATCCTAAGACAAAAATCTTTGGAAATTATGGAGTTGGATTTTCACATATTGATATACCAGCAGCAAAAGCTGCTGGTATCACGGTAAGCAATACTCCAGACGTTTTGTCAGATTGCACAGCAGATATTACTTTAACATTGATGTTGATGGCCGCAAGACGGGCTGGTGAAGGAGAACGAGAAGTAAGAAGTGGTAACTGGGAAGGTTGGCGACCCCGCCATTTAATTGGAACCCGAATAACTGGTAAAACCCTTGGCATTATTGGTTTTGGCCGTATAGGTCGCGAAGTTGCAAAACGTGCTCATTTTGGTTTTGGAATGAAAATTGTTGTCCAAAATAGATCTAAAATTGGAAATGATATATTAATAAGGACCAATGCGCATCAGGTAGATAATATAGATGAGCTTTTAGAAACATCGGACTTTATATCACTTCATTGTCCAGGTGGTGATGATAACCATCATCTCATTAGTACAAAACAATTCAAAAAAATGAAAAATTCAGCGATTTTAATTAATACAGCTCGTGGAGAAGTAGTCGATGATAATGCATTAATTTTAGCATTAAAATCAAAGGAAATTTCTGCTGTAGGATTAGATGTTTTCAATAATGAACCAAATATAAACCCAGAACTTATGAAATTTGAAAATGCTATTTTACTCCCTCATTTAGGAAGTGCGACACAAGAAACACGTGAGGCAATGGGCTTTCGTGTTTTAGATAATATTGCAGATTTTTTTGAAGGGAAAGTACCCAGAGATAAGGTTGCATAATGGGAAATCAAATACACAAATTATCAATAGAAGTTGCCAAAAAAGCAGAAATATTTAGTAAAAATACGCACTACAGTAGTTGGTTAAGACATTTATTATGGACGCTTCTATGTGAGGTCGCAGGACGACGTGCTCCTGAAATCATTCCAGTTTTATCAGATAAAAATATATTTGAAGAATCTAATGATGAATTAAGACAAAACTTTCTTCATGCTACAAATATATGGTTTCATTTATTAAGAATCGCTGAAGAAAATATTCTAGTTCGCGCCAGACGAAAGATAGAGAGTGACGGTGGTCAAGGAGCAGTTAAGGGAACTTTTGCAAGTACTTTTTTACGCCTAAAAGAACATAATATAGATTTAGGCAAAATTCCCAATAATGTTTTTAAAACACAAATTTCACCAACAATCACTGCGCACCCTACTGAGGGTAAAAGAGAAACAATCTTAGATATACATCGAAGAATATATCGAGCGATTGTAGATCTAGAATCAAATCGCTGGACGCCGTTTGAGCGGGAAAAACACATTGAAAATTTGCGAAATGAAATAGATATGCTCTGGCTAACAGGGGAGCTGCGTTTTGAAAGACCTACACCTGCTGAGGAAATAAATTGGGCAAACAGGTTCTTTAAAAATGCAATTTTTCAAGCACAAATCGATATAGACGAAAAATTCCGTCGAGCATTGGTAGGCATCAAATCACCAGAAGATAAGATTTTTCCTTCTATAATGTTTCATTCATGGGTTGGTGGAGATCGGGACGGTCATACAAAAGTAACTGCAGTTATTACAAATCAAGCAATTGAGGCTAATAAAAGAAATGCAATTGAGGCGCTCAGAGACAAACTAAGCTCAGCAATTAAAAATATCTCAATAAGTGCTTATTGTTATCCTTTTGATCAAAATACACTGGTGTCTCTTTCAAGTATTGTTATGAAGTCAGGCAAGTTACAAGATATATCAAAACGAAATCAAGGCGAAGTATTTCGCAAATCTTTAACCGCTATAGATTTTCGTCTTGAAGCAATCATAAATCCTGAGAATGGTGCTACACCTTACGCTTCCTGTGAAGAATTTCGAAAAGATTTAGACTTAGTAGATAATGTTCTATCATTAGCAGCAAGAGAAATTTCAAATCAATATATTAGACCTATTCAAGCACTCCATTCTTCATGTGGTTTCAGAACAATGTCATTAGATATACGCCAAAATAGTGACGTAACAACTGACGCAATATCAAATATTTGGTCTTTTCTTGGCTTTGATCCAATCGAATATGGGACTAAAGAATGGTCTGATCGTATTTATGATGAATTAAAAAATTCACAAGAAATAAAACCAAATATTGGAGATTTAAAAGAAACAACTGTAGAGCTTCTAGATTTATTTGATGTTATTAAAGATGCAAAAGCTAGTGTGGATCCAAAATGTTTAGGCTCATTTATATTATCAATGACACGCTCAAATGATGATTTGTTAGGAGTAATGTTAATTGCAAGATATGCTGGTCTCGCATCAGGTCCATTAGGCTCTGATATAATTGATCTTAATTTAGTACCTTTATTTGAAACTATAGATGATCTTCGCAATGCACCAAATATTTTAAAGATTTATTGTTCAGTTCCTATTATTCGACGCTCAATGAAAGAATTTAATTCAGCACAAGAGGTAATGCTAGGTTATTCTGACTCTAATAAAGATGGTGGATTTATATGCTCAACATGGGAGGTAAATAAAGCACAAAAAAATATAGTCAGCATTATGAATGAAATTGATACTAAGGTCAGTTTTTTTCATGGCCGGGGCGGTTCAGTAAGTCGAGGTGGCGCTCCTACAGGGCGTGCAATTGCAGCACAGCCTGCTGGAAGTATTGGTAATTGCTTTAGAATTACAGAACAGGGTGAGGTTGTATCCTCTAAATTTGCTAATAAAGGCACTGCAACTCGACAACTCGAGTTATTAGCTTCTTCTGTATTGTTTCATCAGATATACTCAAACAATGAACCTGAATTACTGGCAACACCAGATTATGATGAAGCCCTAGAGGCATTATCAGGTGTTTCTCAAGCTCATTATAGGAATTTATTAGAGACTGAAGGATTCATTAATTATTTTGAACAAGCTAGTCCAGTAAAAGAACTAGCAAAACTAAATATAGGATCACGCCCACAAACCAGATTTGGGGCATCCTCGCTAGACGATCTAAGAGCCATCCCTTGGGTATTTGCATGGTCTCAAAACAGACACCTGATTACTGGTTGGTATGGTTTTGGATCAGCACTTAAATCTTTTCGTTCCTATCGTGGCGAAGCTGGGGATAATATTTTAAAGTCTATGTTTAGAGAGTCTCGTATTTTTAGGCTAATTGTTGATGAAGTAGAAAAATCAATTTATTTAACAGATTTAGATATAGCTAAAAAATACTCAAATTTAGTTGAGGATAAAGTAGTTAGACAAAAGATTTTTAAGAAAATCGAAGACGAATATAGAAGTAGTGTTAATATGTTACTCTGGCTATGCAAAGATAAATCCATTGCAAAACGTTTCCCAATCTTACAATCCCAGATAAAGCGGAAAGACCCACTTTTACAGCAATCACATACTTTGCAAGTTTCGTTGCTCAAAGAGCATAGAAAATTAGACAACAACGAAAATATTTCACCATGCCTTTTGCAAAGTATGAATTGCATTGCAACTGGTCTCGGTTGGACAGGTTAAACAAGGAGTTATGAAATGAATACGACAGTACGCGACGCGGGATTTTTCACAGAAGATTTATCGCAACGAGATCCGGAGCTATTTGGCTCAATAACATCTGAATTAGGTCGTCAACGCGACGAGATAGAACTAATTGCGTCAGAGAACATAGTATCAAAAGCGGTCATGCAAGCTCAAGGTTCTGTTATGACAAATAAATATGCTGAAGGATATGCAGGGCGTCGTTACTACGGTGGTTGCCAATATGTTGATATTGCTGAAACTCTAGCAGTAGACCGTGCAAAAGAACTTTTTGGATGTGAATTTGCAAATGTACAACCAAACTCAGGATCACAAGCCAACCAAGGTGTGTTTTTAGCGCTCTTACAACCTGGAGACACAATCTTAGGTATGTCTCTAGACGCTGGGGGTCACCTGACACACGGAGCAAAGCCAAACCAATCTGGTAAATGGTTTAATGCAATTCAATTTGGTGTACGTAAAGAAGACAATCTGTTGGACTACGATCAAGTACAAGCATTAGCAACAGAGCATCAACCAAAGATGATCATTGCAGGTGGCTCAGCTGTTCCACGTCAAATTGATTTTAAGCGCATGCGTGAGATTGCTGATTCTGTTGGTGCATATCTTCATGTAGACATGGCACACTTTGCAGGTTTAGTTGCTGCAGGTGTACACCCAAGCCCATTTCCATATGCTGACGTTGCAACCACAACGACACATAAAACATTACGTGGCCCACGCGGCGGTTTAATTTTAACCAACAATGAAGACTTGGCTAAAAAATTCAACTCAGCGATATTCCCAGGCATTCAAGGTGGCCCTTTAATGCATGTGATTGCCGCCAAGGCAGTAGCATTTGGTGAAGCTTTACGCCCTGAATTTAAACAATACCAAGCTCAAGTTATTCTTAATGCACAAGCTTTAGCTGACCAATTAATAAAAGGCGGTTTAGATATTGTTACTGGCGGGACAGATACACACGTAATGCTTGTTGATTTACGCCCTAAAGGTGTAACTGGAAACATTGCTGATAAAGCATTAGGTCGCGCTCATATTACTTGTAACAAAAATGGAATTCCATTTGATCCAGAAAAACCAATGGTTACATCTGGACTACGTCTTGGAACACCTGCTGGTACAACACGAGGATTTGGTGAAGCTGAGTTTAGAACAATTGCGGATTTAATTGTGGAAGTTTTGGATGGCCTTGCAGCTAATGGTGCAGAGGGAAATGCTGAAGTCGAAGCAAGTGTTAAGGCAAAGGTACAAAAACTTTGTGACCAATTCCCCATCTATGACCAATTATAAAATCAAAAATCTAAACATAAAAAAGGGCCCCTTTAAGGAGCCCTTTTTAAAATCTTAGAGATTTCTAAGATGTTACATTTACCAAACCTAAAAATATAACACCTGATAGTACTGCAGCCGCTGGAACAGTAATAACCCATGCAGCAATTATTGTCATAAAGTGAGATCTACGCACTAATTTACGATGTTTGCGCTTTGGTGAACCTTGCTTCTCCACTTCAATCATCTTTAATTCAGCTACATTTTTATTACTTGATGTAATTCTCCAATGTATCTCCCGGAAAAAACCTACTCCAAAAACAGAACCGACTGCTATATGTGTAGAGCTAACAGGCAAACCAAGCCAAGATGCAATAATAACAGTTATTGCAGCTGATAATGCAACACAATAGGCTCTTAATGGATTTAATTTTGTAATTTGTTCCCCAACCATTCTAATAAGTTTTGGGCCAAATAATAACAAGCCAAAAGATATGCCAAATGCGCCCACGACCATTACCCATATTGGAATTGCAACCTTCGAAACTACTTCTCCAGCATCAACTGTGTGAACGATTGCTGCAAGCGGTCCAACAGCGTTGGCTACATCATTTGCTCCATGAGCAAAGGAAAGCATTGCAGCAGCACATATAAGTGGAATTGTGAAAAGATTACGAACAGTTTTTTTAGTATTAGGCTTATTTTCAGATTGTCTCTTTATTATTGGTTTTGTTATAAAATAAGCTAACGTAGCTGCTATGCATCCAATCAATAATGCTGTTTGTAAATCAATTTTTATTATCTTTTTAACACCTTTAACAGCTAAATAAGTTGAAAAAGCCATTGCCATAATTGCAATTAGTACAGGGACCCAGCGTCTAGCTGCAGCAATTTTATCATTTTTATCTGATACTTGCGATTTAATAAACCACAGAAAGAGTGCTGCAATCAATCCACCTAATAGTGGCGATATAACCCATGATGCAGCAATTTGGCTCATTTTAGGCCAATTTACAGCAGCAAATCCAGCCGCAGCAATACCCGCCCCCATTACTCCACCCACAACAGAATGTGTTGTTGATACTGGCGCACCTACCCAGGTTGCTAAATTAACCCATAAAGCAGCAGAGATTAACGCTGCAAACATCGCCCAAATAAAGGTCTCAGGGTCACCTACAGCTGAAGGATCAATAATACCTTTCGATATGGTTCCTACAACATCTCCACCTGCCAAAAGTGCACCAGCACTTTCAAAAACAGCAGCAATAATTAAAGCCCCTGTCATTGAGAGAGCATTAGCTCCAACAGCTGGGCCAACATTGTTAGCAACATCATTTGCACCAATATTGAGCGCCATGTAAGCACCAATTGCTGCACCAGCAATAATTATATAACTATCAGAGTTCCACCCAAGGATAAGGCTTGCCACTAATCCAGCTAGAATAATAAAAGCAAACGCAATAGATGGAGCTAGATATTGTTGACGAGTAGCCATTGCTGCTTGCTCTAGGGAAACGCGACTTCTAAGGTCACGGTCCAAAGTTTTATTTATACGAGCTTTTTTTTCCATATTGTGACCTCTCACATTAAACACAAAAAATTTGACCTAAAAAGGTCTATGATTCTTCCTTCATGTATAAATTTAATGTAACAGTTTTATGACAAATCACTTAAACAACGATAATTTTTATAAAAATAGAAAAACTAAATGAAAACTTATTCCTCAAATAAAGGCCTAATACTTATTGTTGAAGACGAGCCATCTCAAATGGAACTATTATCCTTTAATTTGAACGCTGAAGGCTATGATGTTTTAAAAGCAGAAGATGGTGAAAAAGGACTATTATTATTTAAAGAAAATAACATTGATTTAGTACTACTAGATTGGATGTTACCGAACATATCTGGTTTAGAAGTATGCCGTCAAATGAGAAGGTCAAAAGACTCTAGCGATTGCCACCTTATAATGCTTACAGCAAGAGGCGAAGAAGAAGATAAAGTTCGTGGATTAGATATGGGAGCAGATGATTATATTGTTAAGCCATACTCTATAAAAGAACTACTTGCTCGCGTCCGATCAGGAATTAGAATTCGCACAAAAACAAAGTCACATGGTTTATTAACTTATGGCAAAATAGAAATGGATATAAATAATCGAAGTGTATTAATTGATAAAAAATCAATATCGATTGGTCCCATAGAATTTAAATTACTTCAAATTTTAATTCAGTCTCCAAAGCAAGTTTTTTCAAGAATGCAATTGTTAGAAAAAATTTGGCAAAACAATTTGGAAGTAGAAACACGAACTGTTGATGTACATATTGGTAGGTTACGTAAAGCTATAAAGTATGTAAGTAATGCAGAAATAATAAAAACAGTTCGTGGTTTTGGATATTCTTTGAATGAAAAAACCTAACTAAGAAGTAAATGTTTTAACTTCATTTAAGCACTCATCTAAAGCAGATATAATACAATCAATATCATTATCGTCTATTGTAAGGGGTGGACGAATTTTTAATATATTATCAGCAGGACCCTCTACTCCAATAAGTATACGTTTTTCTCTCATTCTATTTACAATATAAGCTGCAATTTCAGTCGCAGGAGTTAAGTTATTATCGACAATTAGTTCTACCCCCACAAAAAGACCAAATCCACGCACATCGCCAATTATTGAATGCTGGAGTTGCAAATTTAACAAACCTTCAAATAAACTTTCACCTCTTAAAAAAGCATTTTTTTGTAATTTTTCATCATGAATAATCTTCATAACTTCAACGCCTATTGCACATGATAAAGTTGATCCACCAAAGGTAGAGAAAAATTCAATGCCATTATCAAATTTCTTGGCAATTTCTTTAGTAGTAACCACCACACCAATCGGATGACCGTTTCCAATTGGTTTGCCTAAAACAACAACATCAGGCAATACATTCTGTTGTTCAAATCCATAAAAAAAACTCCCCAAACGACCCAAGCCAGTTTGGACTTCATCAGCTATGCAAATACCACCTGCAGTATGAATTTTTTCATAAACCTTGGATAGATATCCACTTGGTGGAATAATCTGCCCACCAACACTTGGAAAAGTTTCAGATATAAATCCAGCAAGCTTTCCTTCACGTAATTTTATTTGGCTTAAAGCTCTATCAACTAAATTTGCATACTTGCTTGCGCGGTTAGGATCTGATCTTCGAAATTCTCCACGATAATCATCAGCTACATCGACTATATGAACCCAAGGCTTACAACCTATACCATTAGGTTTATTAAATTTGTATGCTGACACTTCAACTGCAGCATTTGTATTGCCATGATAACCATGATCTGGTGTAATAATGTCTTGCCCATTAGTCGCAGTTCGAGCCAAGCGTAAAGCAAGTTCATTAGCTTCTGAACCTGAATTAACAAAATAACATACACTTAGTTTATCAGGCATTGTATCCAGAATAGCTTTAGAAAATTCGTTTAAAATAGGATGGAGATATCGTGTATTTGTATTTAATTGTTGTAATTGTTTTGTAGCAATTCTTTGAATTCTGGGATGAGAATGGCCAACATGAGGCACATTATTATAAGCGTCTAAATATGTTCTTCCCATTTGGTCGAATAAGTAATGCTTCCATCCCCGAACAAACATTAATGGGTTTTCATAGGATAGCTTTAGATTTCCACCAAAATTACTTTTCCGCTCATCTTGTATAATTTTTTTATCAATTTTTTTATAACCAGTTTTATCATCATCTAGATTCAAAAGAGATGCAGGGTTTGGACATAGTTTCCCCCAAAAGTTCAACTCATCAGGATCTGAAACCCCAGGCCAATTACTATTCATACATTCCAGAGATAGCGATAATTGCAAATGTAAGTGTGGGGCCCATCCTCCATTATTATTTTCACTACCAAGCTCACAAAAAATTTCGCCTCTTTCAATGATTTGACCAACTGATAGTTTTTCAAGAACACTTGGATTTAGATGCCCATAAAGAGAGTAGAATTTATCTCCATGGTTATTATTGTGCTCAAGAATAACAACTCCACCATAATCTAAATGAAACTTGCGATTTTCAACCGTCTTTACAATACCCTCAAGAGGAGCACTTATTTTATGCCCACTGTTTGTGAAAATATCTATTCCTAAATGAACTGAACGCCTGTCAGAATTATTATATTTTCCAGAGCGAAATGCTTGAGATGTATATATTAATCTTGGCTCGCCCCAAAAGCCTAACCAATAATCAGCATTTATATCTGAACCAATCTTTGCTGCCTCATCAAGTCTCAAATCAAATGGATTTTGAGGAAGCGCTGTTCCAGAGATTGATAAATCAACCATTGGTGCATGTTCTATACTAGATTGAAATATATTAGCAAAACTTCCACGATTTTTGTGTAAGTAATCTAAAATACGGTTTGCATTTTTTATCACTTCAAACCCACAAGCCAAACGAAGTTTTGCAAGCACCATATTTGCGTCAAATTTCTGATCTAAAAATCGCCATGCAGGTGCTTGTGATATAGTTATGTAAGCGTCATCAGGATTTTCTTTTGACATCATAGTTGAATTAACAATACTTACAGCCAATCTCATCTTTAGAAAAATGAAAAGAAGGTCTAAATCTAGTTCTGTTAGCGGATTTTTTGTATGATAAGAACCAACTAAATCAGCTATCGTTTTTATTGGATTTTCTTGATCAAGAGCTATGTAAGCACATGAAATAGCGAGTTCGCAAATATGAGGACTTCTGATCATATCACCAAAATCAATTATCCCAGAAACTTCAACCCCCTCTGAAATATCTGATGTTGCAAGAATATTATAATCATTTAGATCATTATGGATGGCAAATTGCGGTAATTTCTTAGCTTTGTGGAGAACTGAATTATATTCTTCAATAATTTCAATTAAAATATCTTTTCTATCATTGTCAGTGATTAAATATAAATAATCTGTGATCCAATTTGATTCCATTAAGTTCCATTTAAAATCTCTATCTAAATATGGGTGATCAAATTCCTTTAAAGCTTTATTTAATCCACCAATTTTTTTCCCCAAATCATATATAAAATCAATAGGCCGTGGATAAATCTTAGAATAACAAACGCCACTTTTAGCTTTGATAACCCATACTAATCTTAAATTACCTTCCTCATCATTAACTGATGCAAAATCTGCTCCTGAAACAGTAGGAATAATTTCTGGAGTACAAAGATTTTTCCCATTTAGCATACGAATTGCAGCACACTGCATGTTAATAAAATCAGGTTCGCAGCCAACACGCATTACTTTCACCACATATTTTTTGGAAGACGCATTGGCAAAGAAATTTAAATCATATTCACCATCTAAACTTTCCAATGACGCATCAATGCCAAAATTTTCACTTAATTTTGCTTCCCAATGATTAGACATTCATGACATCCCCTATTCGAATTTTAATAAGATAAAATATGTAGCTTTGTTATATTAAAGAACATATGCGTATATACATTCCGATGAAAAATTTTAATGCCAGAAAAGATTTAATTGCAAGTATTAGTATTGCATTATTCACATGGATGTTTGATCGTTCTATAAAAACCTTTAAGGAAAATTTTTATCAACTACTGCAAAAAAATATTAGGGAAACTGATTTGAACACCGTAAAAAAAATATTAACATCATTGGTATTTATCATAAGTGCAACAACTGCATCTGCTCAAGACAGCAAAATTGCCATTGCTGATCTAACATGGACAGGAGCTACTGCAATTGGCCACATAATTCAGGCCATTATTACAGGGCCAATGGGTGGCGAAGCAGAAATTATTAAAGGTGCTTCAGACGGTTCGATCATATTTGCTTCGATGGATAAAGGTGATGGTTCAATTGATGTACACCCAGATATTTGGATGCCCGTACAATCTAATAACTGGGAAAAATATATTGAAGAAAATAATACTGTTGCAATAAATAAACCTTATAATGGCACACAAGGGATGTTTATACCGTATTATTTAAAGGATAAGATAACATCCTTTTCAGACTTAGCAAACCCTGCAATAGCTTCTATGTTTGATAAAGACGGAAATGGAAAAGGCGAGTATTGGGCGGGTGACACATCTTGGACATCCACAAAAATCTGGCAGGTTAAATTCAAATCATATGGATTGGATGAATTATGGGAACCAGAAATTGTTTCTGATGAAACTTTCAAAAACCAACTCAAGATTGCTTATGACAATCAAAAACCAATCTTATTTTATTATTGGACCCCAGAATGGATATTTGCGGCTTATGAATTATCGCAAATTGAAGAACCACTTGTATCTGAAGGTTGTAAAGTTTTGAATTTAGATCATCAAAATTGGTTAGAAGCGTCTACATTTAGTTGCAAACATACTGATGCAGAAGTTTGGATTGGACACTCTAAATCGCTTGAAGACCGGAATCCTGCCGTTGCTAGGATGTTATCTAATATAGCTCTCAGTCCAGAAACAATAAATGAATGGACTTTAAAAATTGGCCGTGATGGAGAAAATCCTATAAATGTTGCTGAAAGTTGGGTGGCAAAAAATATAGACTTAGTAAATAATTGGATTTATTAATAAAATTATCTCAGAAATAAACAGATACAAATTTCATTTTAGTTACTGTTTATAATAATTTTATTATCCAGTTAAATCAGCAGATATTAAACCTCTCAAAGAATTTCCAACAAATATTTTATCTGCAGAAATTAAATCATCCAAAAACAAAACTTGTTCTTTAGTTTTGCCATTTAGTAACATTTCCTGACGTAAAACTCCTGGTAGGCATCCACTACTTAAAGGAGGTGTTAAATATGAGCCGTTTACCAATACAAATACATTTGTAATTGTTCCCTCACAGACTTCTTCATTTTCATTTAGAAACAACAACTCATCTAGATCTTTTAGATTGGCGCGCTCTGTATCATAAACAATACGGTTAGTTGTTTTCACTCTTAACCAAGGATCAATGGAACTTAACACCTTATCTGAAATTCCAATATTCCAGCGTTCAATATTATTTATTCTTCCTATTTTAACATCAATTTTTCCATCAATGTTTATTGTCAATCTCACACGAGATTGTTCGCTGTCCACGGCTTCGCCTAAAGCCATTAATATTGCGCCCCTATCAAATGGGTATAATAATTCTGAGCAGGTTTTTTCTAAGCGATCAATGTGAGCTGGTAATCTTAAGAAACCCTCTTCAGGATTAAAACGCAATGTTTCTATAATCTCTAAATTTGTTGGGGCAGTTTTGCGTAACGCGCTTTCCATAAAGCTTCCTCATATTCTGTTCTAGCTGTACTATCATGAACAATACCACCACCAACATTTAATCTAACATTTCCATCCTGGAATAAGCTAAGTGTCCGGATGCAAACATTAAAGCTCATAGATCCCTGTGGGGATATCCAACCCATAGAACCACAATATATATCACGAGCCTCAGGTTCAACGTCACGAATAACTTCCATTGCACGAATTTTTGGTGCGCCAGTGATTGAACCACAAGGGAATAATGCTGTAAAAAGATCCTTAATACTTAACTGATCAAGCAATTTGGCTCGAACTTCTGAAACCATTTGTAAAACTGTTTCATAAGTTTCAACGGTAAACAATTCAGGTACATGAACAGAACCTACTTTAGATATTCTTGAAATATCGTTCCGAAGTAAATCTACAATCATTAGGTTTTCTGCACGGTTTTTAGGATCAGTTGACAACCATCTTTTTAAACTTTCATCTTCCTGCGCATTTTTACCACGAGGCAATGTGCCTTTCATTGGGCGAGTCGAAATGTTTCCATCATTATCTACCTTAAAAAATAATTCTGGAGATCGCGATATTATCACCGGACCTTCACTAAAGTGGACGACACCTCCGTATTTGACTGGCTGAAAAGTTTTAAGTCTCTCGTAAAGACCCAAAACGGTTCCTTTATACTTTGATGTCATAGGAAAAGTTAGATTAGTTTGATAAAAATCACCTGATGAAATATAATTAGTAAGTAAATTAAAGGGAACTTCGTAATCATTTTCTGTCCACAAAGCCACTGGGTGGTCAAGTTCAGCATAATCTTTTTCTTTTAATGCCTGATTTTCAAGATTTTGTTTTATATCATTATCTGGTCCAGAAAACACTCCAAAACATAGTAAAGGTGAAAGTCGTTTGCTTGGCATCAAACCTTCCAATTTAGTTTCTAAAGCATAGCCCAATTCATAACTTGCGAAACCAGCCAACCATTTGCCACCCGATCGCTCATCTTCCATGTCTTGCAAAGCTTTTGGGACATCATCGATACTCCAAGCGCAAATTAATCTTTCAGGATTAGCAAAAACATTTACCTCACCATCTGGACCATCTTCTAACAAAATATAATCCATACTGATACTTAATAGCCTTTTGTTAAACTACACCTTACTTAGTGCGATCAAAGAATAGTTTCCACAAATATTATTGTTAAAATACTGCTAATTAATTAATCAATTTTGTATTATTCTGAGCAAGAAGCAAAACTTTATATAATAACCATGAAATAACGCTTCATTTTATAAAATATACTTGCGTGAACCCAACCAAAACATTAGACCCACGACAATTTGGAAATTATGCGCGATTCCTCTCGCGATACAAATAAAAGGGCTAAGCCATGCCAAAAAGAATCGACATAAATACAGTTATGATCATTGGTGCCGGGCCCATTATTATTGGTCAAGCATGTGAATTTGACTATTCTGGTGCACAAGCATGTAAAGCATTAAAAGAAGAAGGATACAGGGTAGTTCTTGTAAACTCTAACCCTGCAACAATCATGACAGATCCAGACATGGCAGATGCAACTTATATTGAACCAATTACAGCAAATATTGTTGCTAAAATTATTGAAAAAGAAAAATTACTACATCCTAATGATAAAATGGTTCTACTCCCAACAATGGGTGGGCAAACAGGTTTAAATACAGCACTTGCACTCGATGAAGATGGTACACTTCAAAAATTTGGCATTGAATTAATAGGAGCTGATCGCAAAGCCATCGAAATGGCTGAGGATAGAAAATTATTTCGCGAAGCGATGGATCGGCTTGGTATTGAAAATCCAAGAGCAACAATTGCTCATACTATTCAAGAAGCAATGGACTCAATTGATGAAATAGGCCTGCCTGCAATAATAAGACCAGCATTCACCATGGGAGGAACGGGTGGAGGTATTGCTTATAATCGCGAAGAATTTGTACACTTTTGCACAACAGGACTTGATGCTTCTCCAGTCAGTCAAATTTTAATAGATGAAAGTTTACTAGGTTGGAAAGAATATGAAATGGAAGTTGTCCGCGACAAAGCAGACAATGCCATTATAGTTTGCTCAATTGAAAACGTTGACCCAATGGGCGTTCATACTGGGGACTCTATAACTGTTGCTCCAGCACTAACATTAACTGATAAAGAATATCAGATGATGCGGACACATTCTATTAACGTTCTTCGTGAAATTGGTGTTGAAACTGGAGGATCAAACGTTCAGTGGTCGGTTAATCCAGAAGATGGCAGAATGGTAGTAATTGAGATGAATCCACGAGTCTCTCGTTCATCAGCACTTGCCTCAAAAGCAACCGGATTTCCAATTGCAAAAATAGCTGCAAAACTAGCAATTGGATATACACTTGACGAACTTGATAACGACATTACTGGTGTTACACCCGCATCCTTTGAACCCAGTATTGATTATGTAGTCACCAAAATACCCCGCTTTGCATTTGAAAAATTCCCTGGTGCTGAAGCAATACTTGGAACAGCTATGAAGTCAGTAGGGGAAGTGATGGCCATAGGCAGGACAATCCATGAGTCTTTACAGAAAGCATTAGCATCACTGGAAACAGGCTTAACTGGATTTGACGATATTAACATCAAAGGGGCACCTGAAAAACCAGCTGTCATTCAAGCAATTTCCAAACAAACACCTGATCGTATGATCCTTATTGCACAAGCAATGAGGCATGGATTATCAAATCAAGAAATTATATCTGCAACATCTTTTGACCCATGGTTTTTAGATCGTATACGAGAAATCGTTAACGCTGAAAAAGGCATAATATCTAACGGCATACCAAAGACTACTGATGAAATGCGTATCATAAAAATGATGGGATTCTCAGATGCTCGCTTAGCTCAACTTACAGGCCAAAATGAGCGAGAAATACGCATAGCTCGTAATGAGCTAGGTGTAGTGGCTGTATTCAAACGTATTGATACATGTGCAGCTGAATTTGAAGCACAAACACCTTACATGTATTCAACTTATGAATCAGATGCCATGGGTGATGTTGAGTGTGAGGCCTGGCCATCAGATCGTAAGAAAGTTGTAATTTTAGGTGGAGGGCCAAATCGTATTGGCCAAGGGATTGAATTTGATTACTGTTGTTGTCACGCATGTTACGCACTTACTGATGCTGGCTACGAAACTATAATGATTAATTGTAACCCTGAAACTGTTTCCACAGATTATGATACTTCAGATCGTTTATACTTCGAACCTTTGACAATGGAAAATGTAATGGAGATTTTGAGGGTTGAACAAGAGAATGGCACTTTACACGGTGTAATTGTTCAATTCGGCGGCCAAACACCATTAAAGTTAGCAAACGATTTAGAAGCTGAAGGAATTCCAATTTTAGGCACTTCACCAGATGCAATTGATCTAGCTGAAGACCGTGAAAGGTTTCAAGAACTACTTCAAAAACTCAATCTAAAACAACCTTATAACGGTATAGCACATACTGATGAAGAAGCTTTTGTAATTGCTTCTGATGTTGGGTATCCACTTGTGATACGCCCATCTTACGTCTTAGGTGGCCGTGCAATGGAAATAATAAGATCTGATGATCAATTAAAGCGGTATATTAAGGAAGCTGTAGTGGTGTCTGGAGATAGCCCCGTATTGCTAGATAGTTATCTTGTGGGAGCAATTGAAGTCGACGTTGACGCCCTTTCTGACGGTAAGAATGTTCATGTCGCTGGTATTATGCAACATATCGAAGAAGCAGGAGTTCATTCTGGTGATAGTGCATGCTCATTACCACCCTTCTCACTTCCTCAACACCAAATTGATGACATGATGGAACAAACCAGAGCTTTAGCTTTAGGGCTAAATGTAATTGGTTTGATGAATATTCAATTTGCGATTAAAGGCGAAGATATTTTTATATTAGAGGTAAATCCACGCGCATCGCGCACAGTTCCATTTGTTGCAAAAGCTATAAATTCTCCAATTGCTGCAATTGCAGCAAGAGTTATGGCAGGTGAGCCTTTATCTAATTTTGATTTAAAGTCTCCAACACCAAGTCACTTTGCTGTTAAAGAAGCAGTAATGCCGTTTAACCGCTTTCCAGGTGTAGATGCTTTATTAGGACCAGAAATGCGTTCCACAGGTGAAGTCATGGGCTTAGACAAAACCTTTGAAAGAGCCTTTTGGAAGTCACAATTAGGGGCATCAACTCCACTTCCAACCTCAGGTACGGTATTTATCTCGGTTAAAGAAGATGACAAGAATAATACAATTCTTGAAGCTGCAAATATTTTATTAAAGCAAGGATTTAATATTTTAGCTACGGGTGGCACCTCATCTTGGCTAAATGATAATGGAGTAGATAATACTCGGGTAAAGAAAGTTTATGAAGGTCAGCCAAATATAGTTGATGCGTTAAAAAATGCTGAAATAAATTTGATTTTTAATACCACACAAGGAAGTCAAAGCTTGAAAGATAGTCGAGCCATTCGTGCCGCTGCTTTATCTAATAAGATTTGTTACTACACTACTGCAGCAGCATCCAATGCAGCAGCAAAAGCGATCAAAGACACCCAAAATAGTGAAGTTGAAGTAAACGCACTTCAAAATTATTAATCATAAAAAAAGGCCTTTAGAAAAATTTTTAACCCAACATAAAATATTAATTAATTGTTCAGTTATTGTGCATTTTTTTGTAAACTTTAAAATATAAAGAGTTATAATTTAATAAATATAAACCCCTTTTCAAACAACGAAATAAATGGATATGAAATGAAAAGCTTCAAAAAAATTCTCATAGCTAACCGAGGTGAAATTGCAATTCGTATAATGCGTGCCGCAAATGAAATGGGCAAACGAACTGTTGCAATCTATGCCGAAGAAGACAAATTAGGATTACATAGGTTCAAAGCTGACGAAGCATATCGAATTGGCAAGGGTATGGGTCCAGTTGCAGCTTATCTATCAATTCCAGAGATTATTCGTGTTGCTAAAATGTGTGGTGCAGATGCAATTCATCCAGGGTATGGCCTTCTATCTGAAAATCCAGATTTTGTTGATGCGTGTGAAGAGGCTGGTATTAAATTTATTGGCCCAAAAGCTGAAACAATGCGAAAGTTGGGTGATAAAGCTTCAGCTAGGCGTGTTGCAATGGAAGCAGGTGTACCAGTAGTACCAGCAACAGAAGTTTTGCCTGATGACATGAATAAAGTCCGCCAAATGGCAGAAGAAGTCGGCTATCCATTTATGCTTAAAGCTTCATGGGGTGGAGGTGGGCGTGGAATGCGCCCGATAATGAATGCTAGCGAATTGGAAGAAAAAGTTCTTGAAGGTAGAAGAGAAGCAGAAGCCGCATTTGGAAATGGTGAAGGATATCTGGAAAGGCTTGTTCAGAGGGCTCGTCACGTTGAGGTCCAAATCTTAGGTGATAGTTTTGGTGAGATTTATCATTTATATGAGCGCGACTGTTCAGTACAAAGACGCAACCAAAAAGTTGTAGAACGTGCTCCTGCACCATACCTTACTGAAGAACAAAGATCAGAAATCTGTAGTTTAGGACGTAAAATTTGTGCTCATGTTGGTTATGAATGTGCCGGCACTGTTGAGTTTCTTATGGATATGGACACAGAAGAGTTTTTCTTTATTGAAGTAAATCCTCGTGTACAAGTAGAGCATACTGTTACTGAAGAAGTAACAGGAATAGATATTGTTCGCGCACAAATAAAAATTGCTGAGGGAAAAACTTTAGCCCGCTCTACAGGTGCAAATTCACAAGCTGATATAAAATTAAATGGTCACGCTTTACAAACTCGTATCACAACCGAAGATCCACAAAATAATTTCATTCCAGATTATGGTCGAATTTCTGCATATAGATCTGCTACTGGGCTTGGCATTAGATTAGATGGTGGAACCGCTTATTCAGGGGCAGTAATTACAAGATATTATGATAGCTTATTAGTAAAGATTACGGCCAAAGCATCAAGCCCAGAAAATGCCATTGCAAGAATGGATAGAGCATTACGCGAATTTAGGATCCGCGGAGTTTCTACTAATATTGCTTTTGTTATAAATTTACTAAAACATCCTACATTCTTAGATAATTCTTATACAACGAAATTTATCGACAACACAGACGAACTTTTTGATTTTAAACCTCGTCGAGATCGTGCAACAAAAATCTTAAATTATATTGCTGATATTACTGTGAATGGTCACCCTGATGTTCAAGGCAGACCAGTACCTGATATTAATACAAGTGCAATTAAAGTACCTAATAATTTAAATACTCAACCGGCATATGGGACGCGCAATTTACTTGAAGAAAAAGGCCCACAAGCAGTTGCTAATTGGATGGCTGATCAGAAGCAACTACTTATAACTGATACTACAATGCGTGATGGCCACCAGTCTTTACTTGCTACTCGTATGCGCAGTTATGACATGATTAAAATTGCAGATACTTATGCTCATAATATTCCTCAATTATTATCAATGGAATGTTGGGGTGGAGCAACCTTTGATGTCGCCTATCGTTTTTTACAAGAATGCCCATGGCAACGCCTAAGAGATCTTCGTAAAAAAATGCCAAATCTAATGACACAAATGTTGCTTAGAGCCAGTAATGGCGTTGGATACACAAATTATCCAGATAACGTTGTACAAGAATTTGTTAGACAAGCTGCTGAAACTGGGATTGATATGTTCAGGGTTTTTGACAGCTTGAATTGGGTTGAGAATATGCGTGTGGCCATGGATGCAGTCATTGAAAATGGTAAAATATGTGAAGGTTCTATTTGTTATACCGGCGATATATTAAACCCCGATCGTGCTAAATATAATTTAAACTATTACGTAAAAATGGGAAAAGAACTTAAATCATCTGGTGCACATATACTTGGGTTAAAAGATATGGCTGGATTATTAAAACCAGCAGCCGCCAAAATATTAATTAAAGCTTTAAAGGAAGAGGTAGGTTTACCAATACACTTCCATACACATGATACATCAGGAATATCTGGTGCAACTATCTTAGCTGCTGCTGACGCGGGTGTTGACGCAGTAGATGTAGCTATGGATGCATTCTCTGGCGGCACCTCCCAACCGTGCCTCGGATCAGTTGTTGAAAGCTTACGCCATACTGACAGAGATACTGGAATTGATATGGAAGCAGTTCGAGGTATTAACGAATATTGGGAAGGTGTGCGTGAACAATATGTTGCTTTTGAAAGTGGCATATCAGCTCCCGCTTCTGAAGTGTATTTACATGAAATGCCTGGGGGACAGTTTACCAATTTGAAGGCACAAGCAAGGTCACTTGGCATTGAAGATAGATGGCCAGAAGTTGCTCATACCTATGCGGATGTAAACCAAATGTTTGGAGATATCGTAAAAGTTACGCCTTCATCAAAAGTTGTAGGTGATATGGCTCTGATGATGGTTACTCAAGATTTATCAAGGAATGAAGTAGAAAACCCAGAAACTGAAGTCGCATTCCCTGAAAGTGTTGTAGACATGATGCGGGGTAATTTGGGGCAACCTGAAGGAGGGTTTCCAAATGCTATTTTATCAAAAGTGCTTAAAGGTGAAACACCTGTGACTTCAAGACCTGGTGAACACTTAAAACCCTTAGATCTGATTGTTGAAAAAACTCAATTGGAAAAACTATTAAATGGAGCGCATGTCGATAGTGAGGATTTAAATGGGTATTTAATGTACCCTAAAGTGTTTTTAGATTATAAAGGGCGTCACAAAGAATATGGGCCTGTTAGAACTTTACCAACGAATACTTTTTTCTATGGCATGAAATCTCGTGACGAAATTAGTGTGGAAATTGATCCTGGAAAAACATTAGAAATCCAGCTTATAGCAGTTGGAGATGCTGATGAAGAAGGTGTAGTTCGAGTATTTTTTGAATTGAATGGACAACCTAGAACGGCAAGAGTTGTTGATAGATCAAAAGCTGCAACCACTATAAAGCGGCCAGTGGCTGAGCCAGGAAATATCGCACATATTGGTGCGCCAATGCCTGGGGTCATTAGTTCAGTAGTCGCTTCAGTTGGTCAAAAAGTAAACGCAGGAGATTTACTATGCACTATAGAAGCCATGAAGATGGAAACGGGAATAAGTGCTGAAATTGATGGTATTGTTAAAACCATACATTCTCCTGCAGGATCTCAAGTGGATGCAAAAGACTTGCTAATAGAATTTGAAAGTTAAATTTTTGGTGTGGGGGAAGTTCCCACACTTTTTATTTTTGTGCAAAAATTAACTTAGCAGCCAATGAAATAAATATAACCCCAGAAAAACGGTTCATCCATAGCATTGCACTCTGAGAATTATTTAACCACTTTCCTAAAGAGCCCGCTGTTATAGCAATCAGTGAAAATATTAGAATAGTTGCTAAAATCATCAATGCACCAAACTGGAAAAATTGAGGCACTATTGCACCCAATTTTGAATCTACAAATTGAGGCAAAAACGCCAAGAAAAAAATGGTCACTTTTGGATTAGTAATATTCATTATTAAACCACGCTTATATAGTACCAATAAATTTTCTTTTGGCGTCTTTGTATTTCCTAATTTTTTATTAGCTGCACGAAATGATTTATACGCAAGGTATGCTAGATAAAATGCACCAATATATTTTAATACATTAAAAGCAAATTGAGAAGTTTCAAAAATTGCAGCTACACCAAAAGCAACTGCAGCAGTATGGAATATTAATCCTGTCGCTAAGCCTAAAGTAACAAATATTCCAGACAAGCGGCCAAATAGTGCAGACTGTGTCATTACAAATATATTATCAGGCCCAGGCACTAAAGCTAATGCCAACGCAAATCCAAAAAATGTAAATGCAATATCTAACGATATCATCTTGATGCCCGAGCAATTATGGCAACAGCAATCATACCAACTAAAATAACAACAATCGATGCTCCTGATGCACCCTCAATATTTTCTAGAGATGCAGCATTATAAATTTGTGTGGATAAGGTCTCGAATCCAAAAGGGCGCAACAATAATGTCGCAGGTAATTCTTTAATGCTATCAACAAACACCAGCAGGAGTGCAATTAACATAGATGACCAGATCATTGGAATGTGAACTCTTGATAATGCTTGAGAAGGATTCAAACCTAAAGATCTAGCTGCATGCCCAATGTTAGGTGAAAATCGACCCATTGCACTATCAATTGACCCAAACGCCAAAGCAAAAAACCTTACACTATATGCAAATATAACTGCAGTAGCAGATCCTGTGAGGAGTAGACCTATATCTAATCCTAAAGAATTTTCAATTACATCGGCTAGAAATCTGTCAAAGTAAGCCATGGGCAATAAAATACCTAAAGCTAGAACTGCGCCTGGAGCAGCGTATCCTATTGTTGCAATTGGAGCCATAATTCTTGGCAAAATAGAGTTTGATGATCGGACACCAAACACTAAAATTAATGCTGCTGCTACAGTAAATATTGCAGCAAAAAGACCAACCCAAATAGAAGTCCATGTTGCACGCAAAAATGTTGCGTTTGTCCATAAGTCTTCCACATGAAGCGCGTGGTTTAGCATAATCAAAAATGGCATTATAAACCCAAACAAAACTGGCAGGGAGCATAGTTTAGCAACTAATATACCTTTCCAAAATGGGAGAACATCCCTTGTAGGTGCCATCGATTGATTATCCCTTTGGTGTACTCGCATCTTACGCCGACTAAAACGTTCAAGTACAACTAAAATAATTACTAGAATAAATATAACCATTGCAATTTGGGCTGCGCCACCAACATTTGAAGCCTCAAGCCAAACTGTAAATATTCCTGTTGTAAGTGTTTGAACAGCAAAAAATTCCACAGCACCAAAATCATTTAATGCTTCCATCATAACCAAAGCGGTGCCGATAGCTATAGCGGGCCGAGCAAGAGGCAATGATACCAACCAAAATGCCCTCCACGGGCCAGCACCAAGCGCTCTTGAAACTTCAAAAGTTCGGCTAGATTGATCGCGGAATGCTGCTCGTGCTAACAAATATACATATGGATATAATGACATAGAAATTACAAAGATTGCTGCCCCAATTGAACGAACTTGAGGAAAGTAATAGTCTTTAGAGTTTTCCCACCCAAAAAAATCACGAAGAGCCGTTTGAGCCGGTCCTGCATATTCCCAAAAATCAACAAAACTATATGCACCAATATACGCAGGAATAGCGAGTGGGAATAACAAAACCCACTCCAATATGCGGCGTAATGGAAAATCTTTTGTTACAATCAACCAAGCACACCCTGTTCCAACTACGCATGAAATTATTGCAACAGTACTCATTATGATCAACGAATTTGATAAATATCTAGGTAAACTAGTTGCAAATAAATGTGGCCAAATATTTTCAACAGGAAAAAAAGCCATCCAAACAACTGTTATTATTGGCAATAGAACAAGTGCAGATATTAAAATCGCAAATATGCCCCATCTGTCCCAAGTTAACATATGTTTAAGGTCTATTTTTTTTCGATCTAAATTTCTTTCCATGTTTTATCGCATAACTTATGGACAATTGCATGTCTAGCAATTGAGATATTTTAAAATTTAAACAATGTATTAAAAGCTTGAACATTTTTTTGTAAAATTTAATTCTACTTACATTCCTAGTGCTTCTTTATATAGCTCAAGCACTGCTTCTTCCTCTGAAATTTCTTGTGGCTCACGTTTTCGCAGTCCTACAATCTTTCTAAGAACTTTTGTGTCATACCCACGGCCTTTAGCTTCAGACATAACTTCTTTTTGTTGATCAGAAATATCTTTTTTTTCTGCATCTAGACGTTCAAAACGTTCAATAAAAGCGCGTAATTCATCTGATGCAACACGATACGATGATTGGCTTGTTTCTTCATTCATTGGAATACCTATTTTTTATTAAATATCTGAGTACTTTGCCCTTGCCGCATCTGCAAGGGCTGGGTTATTAAAAATGATGTTTTTTATGAATTAATTAATATTAGGAAATCAAATCATGATAATATCTGGTGCAATAATTACAATAATTGGCTTAACAGGTTTGATCTATTGCATCTTTAAAGCATTAATAGCTAAAAATGCGGGTTTGAAAGGTGAAGAGCTTTCCAACGAATTAAAAAAACTTCTACCAATTAATTTAATATCCCTCTTTTTTTCCGCTATCGGGCTTGGCTTGGTAATTGTGGGTATATTACTCTGATAGGTATTTAATGAATGCTTATATTTTCTGACTAATTATTGAACTTATAGAATTACAGATTAGTTCCAAACACTTCTCACTAGAGAACCTGTGATCAGCATTTTTAACGACTGTTAACTCCACATCAGATCCATTGATATGATCTATAAGGTCTAATGAAACATCTATTTTTACATCTTGGTCAGCAGAACCATGAAAAAGACGCACAGGGAATGGTATTTCTAGTAAATCACGCATCACAAGATTGTTTCGGCCATCGTCAATCAGTTTTTTTGTTATGGGATAAGGTTCTCCATAGTCATTTTGAATATATACGACATTGGATCTCGTTAATGTTGCTCGCATCATATCATCCATTTTATTCCAAATGATATCTTCGGTAAAATCTGGGGCTGCAGCAATGCCAATAATTCCCAAAATATGATTTGGAATACGTTTAGCCATCAAGAATGCTATCCACCCACCCATTGATGATCCAACTAAAATTTGTGGCTCAGATGTTAAATGGGATATTATTTCAAATGCATCTTCTGCCCAATCTCCGATTGATCCATCAATAAACTTTTCTGAACTTTGACCATGTCCTGAATAATCAAATCTAATAAAAGGTCGTCCATTTTCTTTCGCCCAATTCTCCAGATAAATGGCTTTGCTTCCTTCCATATCAGATGAAAATCCGCCCAAGAAAACAATACCTGCACCTTTACCTTTTGTTTGGTGATATGCAATTTTACGTCCTTGTCCTGTTATTAGAATCTCAGGTTTCATAGTGCTCGCCTTATTTATTTTATCCTCAGGTTTATCGCAAAAAAATATTTTAGTCATTAGTCAGAAAAATAAAATTGCATGGACTTAAGCTTGTGTAACTTGACAATATATTCATTTCTGGCAAAAGCTTTTTTACATAACTTCAACCGAGCGTTCAGTAGGCGCTAAAACGAAAGAATTGACCTAATGTCACAAATTTCAATTACACTTCCTGATGGTAACGTTCGCAAATATGCAGCCGGTATTACAGGAATGGATATAGCTAAAGATATTTCAACTTCACTTGCTAAAAAAGCTATTAGCTGTTCAATAAACGGTAACCATTGTGATTTATCACAAGTAATAGAAAACGATGTTGAATTTGCAATATTTACAATGCGGGATAATGATCAAGCATTAGAACTTATTCGCCATGATTGTGCGCATATTATGGCACGTGCAGTACAAGAAATTTGGCCTGACGTTCAAGTAACAATTGGGCCAGTTATTGATAATGGGTGGTATTATGATTTTGATCGCAAAGAACCATTTACACCGGAAGATTTATCGATAATTGAAAAAAAAATGCGCGAAATTATTAATTTAAAAGATCCAGTTCGAAGAGAAGTTTGGGATCGTGAACGTGCAATTAAACATTACACTGACACTAATGAACCTTATAAAGTAGAGCTCATTAATAGTATTCCAGGCGATGAAGATTTATCTATGTATTGGCATGGGTACTGGCAAGATTTATGCCGTGGGCCACATTTAGTACATACTGCACAAGTTCCTGGTGATAGTTTTAAATTAATGTCAGTTGCAGGTGCTTATTGGCGAGGTGATAGTAACAATGCCATGCTACAAAGAATCTATGGCGTAGCCTTTCAAAATAAAAATGATCTTAAAGCACATTTAACAATGCTTGAAGAAGCCGCCTTACGTGATCATAGGAAATTAGGTCGTGAAATGGATTTATTTCACATGCAAGAAGAAGCACCTGGACAAATATTTTGGCACCCGAATGGATGGAAAATTTATACTGCTTTACAGGACTATATGCGCCGGATGCAGGACAAAAATGGCTATGTTGAAGTCAATACTCCACAAGTAGTGGATCGTAAACTTTGGGAAGCCTCTGGCCATTGGGAAAAATATCAAGAAAACATGTTCATAGTTGAAGTAGATGAAGACCATGCACGAGAAAAAGCTGTAAATGCACTCAAACCAATGAATTGTCCATGTCATGTGCAGATTTTTAACCAAGGCTTAAAATCTTACAGGGATCTTCCGCTGCGAATGGCAGAATTTGGATCTTGTAATAGATATGAACCATCTGGTGCATTGCATGGAATTATGCGTGTACGTGGTTTCACTCAAGACGATGGTCATATTTTCTGTAGTGAAGAGCAAATTGAGTCAGAGACAAAAATTTATATAGATTTTCTTTCAAATGTTTATAAAGATCTTGGCTTTAATGAATTCAAGGTTAAATTTTCAGATCGACCAGAAAAACGCTCTGGATCTGATGAAGTGTGGGACAAAGCTGAAAAAGCATTGCTCTCTGCTACACGTGCTGCTGGAATTGAACCCGAATTAAATATTGGTGAAGGTGCTTTCTATGGGCCAAAACTAGAGTTTGTCTTAACTGATGCTATTGGTCGTGATTGGCAATGTGGCACTCACCAAGTGGATTTTGTTTTACCAGAGCGTCTAGATGCTTCTTATATAGGTAAAGATGGAGATAAGCACCGCCCTGTAATGTTACACCGAGCAACATTGGGTTCATTTGAGCGTTTTATAGGCATATTAATTGAAAGCCATGCAGGTAAATTACCATTTTGGCTTGCTCCAAGACAAGTTGTAGTTGCATCAATTGTGAGTGATGCAAATGACTACGTATTAGAAAAAGTTGCAGCACTTAACACTGCAGGCATTAGGGCTGAAGCAGACATTCGCAACGAAAAAATAAATTATAAAGTTCGTGAGCATTCTTTAGGAAAAGTACCCGTTATTTTAGCAGTTGGAGCTCGGGAAGTTGAAGAAGATACAGTAACCGTTCGACGCTTGGGGCAAAAGCAAACTGAAGTTAATCAATTTAATGACATAATTGCAATTCTCAGTTCAGAATCAACACCACCTGATTTAAGAAAATAAAATTTGCGCTCAATATATTTTTTGAGCGCAAACAGTTAAATGATATGAACATTTTTTGGAATATAGTTTATTCTGTTAAATTTAGTTTTAATCGTTCTCTAAAATCATTTAACCCAACAAGTAAGTTATTTGAAATGTCAGATTTTTCCATATGATTTCGAAGTGTTTGGTTTAACCCACCTGAAGTATTTAGAGCGTCTATAGCGCCATTTAAATCTATAGTATTGCTTTTGGAAATACTACAAAGGTATTCACCTAACATTTCTAAAATATAGGCCTCTGAACTATCTTTATCTTGGGTAAACTGAGATAACCATTTACTTGATATTTTTACTTGAGATAAAAAAACCGAAGACATGGCAGTTACAGCAAAATGCGCATTTAATCCTCTTTCAGAATTAACAACAAATATTCTATTATTTTTACCTAACACTTCAGATACTGTTAAACCTGTTGGGTAACATGGCAACGGACAATTGCCATTTGCAATGAAAGGTAAAGGTATTGTTATTTCTATATTGTTAGCTGGATTACAAAGAGTATTCAAATCAGCAACTGAAATATCCACCATTACAGATATTATTTTTTGATATTTTCTAAAATTCAACTTAGGCAAAACTTTTTTTGCAGTATTTTTCAGAAGACATAGAATAATAATATCAGACTTATCTATTAAATCCTGATTGTTCGTTATTTGGACGTCACTTAAAAGAGATAATTTAGCTGCATATTGTTTCCCACGATTAGACACGTAAATTTGATGTCCCTGATCCGTGATTCCATTAACCATCGCAGATGCGATTTCCCCTGTCCCAATAAAACCTATTGTCGCCATTATGCCCGCAACCTCATCCCTTGAGGATCAAACGGTGCTTCGGCCAATTGAATTGCAGGATGTGGTTTACCCAAAATGAAAACATCAAATTGCTTCCCCTCTCCAACATACTCAGATTTTATGAAGCACAAAGCTAAAGATTTTTTTACAGTATATCCGTAAGCCCCAGAAGTTACTCTGCCTACAGGTGTTCCATCATTTAGAAATATAGGCTCACCTCCACTTGCATCAGCAGTATACGCTTTTACCTCAAGTATAACTAATTTTTCGCGTGGTTTTTTATTCTGCAACATTTCAAAGGCTTCTTTTCCTAGGAATTCTGGCTTTCCCATCTTAATCAATCTATCAAGACCCACTTCCTGTGGCCAGTATTCAGGACTATATTCTCTGCTCCAAGATCCATATCCTTTTTCAATTCGCAAACTACTTAAAGCGCGTGAACCAACTGGCTGAACGTTAAAATCTGATCCCATTTCAAATAATGCTTCATACAACTTTAATTGACATTCCTCTTTTACATAAATTTCCCACCCTAGGTCTCCAGTAAAGGAGACTCTAATTGCAATAGCTTCTGAGCCGACAATAGATATAATTTTTGACTGCATAAATTTCCAATTATTTGTACTAAAATCTTCTTGGCATAACCTAGAAAGTAGTTCTCGAGATTTTGGACCCGCTATATTAAAACCGCAATATTCAGACGTTTGACTTATAAAAGAAACTGTATCAGGCATATCAACAGAGTTAAAATATCTAAAATGATATCGTTCAGCCATTCCTGATCCAACCATCCAAAAGTGCTCATCAGAAATTTTAGTTATAGTAAAATCTCCAGCTATTCCGCCTCTAATGCCTAATAATGGCGTTAAACAAGAAGAACCGATTTTATTTGGTACATTATTTGCTACGACCTTATTCAGCCAATCAGTTGAGCCTTTGCCCTTAATTTCATATTTTGCAAAATTTGAAATATCAATAATTCCAACACCTTTACGTAATGCACGACATTCATTACCTACTGGCTCAAACCAATTTTGGCGATCAAATCCATAATCATCTTTAACTTTTTGTCCCTTACCAGCAAACCATAAAGGATGCTCCCAACCATAATTTAATCCAAATACTGCTCCTAAAGATTTCTGTTTTTCATAAACGGGGCGCATCTTTAAAGGGCGGCCCGCTTCACGTTCTTCATGTGGGAAATGTATCTTAAAACGATTGGAATATTGGTCCCTAACTCTTGCTTTTGTAAATGCTTTATCTGCCCAAGAAGCATACCTCGCAACATCCCAAGGAAACATATCGAATTCTGGTTCGCCATTTATTATCCATTGCGCTGTCATCAAGCCCAAGCCACCTGACTGGCTAAAGCCTGGAATAATCCCATTACAACAAAAATATCCTTTGAGTTCTGGAATTGGCCCGTATAATGCTGAACTATCTGGAGACCATATCATTGGACCATTAATAACACGCTTTATTCCAACACTAGCAGCTACAGGCACCCTGTCCATTGCACGAATAATATTATCCATAATTCGATCAAGGTCATCAGCAAATAATTCATGACCAAATCCACTGGGCGTTTCTTTTTCAGCCCAAAATTTCATATCTTTTTCATATGCACCAATTAGTAATCCGTTACCTTCTTGACGCATATAATATTCCCCATCGCGATCAGCTACAGAAGGTAATCTATATTTCATTTTTTCAATTTCAGGTATTGTATCAGTTACAAGATATTGATGTTCAGTAGGCTGTAATGGTAAATTAACACCAGCCATGGCAGCAACTTCCCTACCCCATAAACCCGCTACATTTATAACCCATTGCGTATTAATCGTTCCAGCTGGAGTAACCACATCCCATGTATCATTGCTTTTTCTGTTTGTTGCTATTACCGGAGTAAATCGATGAATTTCAGCACCCATTTTTCGCGCTCCTGTCGCGAAAGCTTGTGTTACTCCAGACGGATCAACATTACCACCATCAGGTTCAAACATTACACACCGAATTCCTTCATAATTTACTAATGGGTTTTTTAGTTTTGCCTCATCAATAGAAATTTCATAGAATTTTGCATTAAAATATTTAGCTTTTGCTGCTTGTATTCGAAGCTGATGTTCTCTTTGTTCAGTTTGAGCTAAATATAATGATCCCGGTTGAAAAACGCCACATCCTTGCCCAGTTTCTATTTCTAAATCTTTATATAATTGCATTGTATAATACTGTAATTTTGAAATATTATTATTATCATGTAGGCCATGAAGGTTTGCTGCAGCATGCCATGTAGATCCTGAAGTTAATTCATCACGCTCTAGCAAAACTACATCTTTCCAACCTAATTTTGTTAGATGGTAAAGTATTGAGCATCCAATTATTCCACCGCCAATTACAACTGCTTGCGCATGTGTTTTCATTATTCTTCTCTTCCATACGATATTAATATTTCACGAATTTCTTTTGCACGGCAATCACCAGATTCAAGTGCATAAACAAATGCTTGAGTTAGTAAAAAACATCCTGATTTAATTGCAGACTTTTTTAATTCTTCATTACCCAACATAAAATATATATCCACCAAGATATTAATATTTCCATTTTTATGAGCATTTAAAATTTTAGAATTTAATCTATCAAACCTTGTCACAATTCTATAACTCTTTTCGTCCCAAGTTAATTTGTGTAGCTACCCATTCATGAAATAAATGTGTTGGCCCATCCATTACGGGAGAAAACTTACCACCATCAAAAAATTTACCATTTCTGCCTTCTTGCATACCTTCAACTACAAAAATATCTTCTTTAAAAACATCTTCCCAGAAAAATTTATTTTTAATACGTAAATCTTTAAAGCGAGCTTTTGTAGCTTCAGCTGATGCATAATATATTGCTACATGTTCTCGGGTCTTATTCGTACTTATAGGCTCTAATATAATTGCATAGGTATGATCTCGATGAACTCCTAATAAAACATTTGGATAGAGCGATATATATTCAGATGCTGTGTTCCATTTTTTTTTCAAGCCATCAAAATCAGGAAAAACTTCATTATCTTTTCCTTTTAACTGAGAATAAACGTAAGAACCTTGTCCAGAGTATTTTAAAGTGTTCTCTATATGGTAATGGTCTTCAAGTCGGGAGACTAGATTTAAACCTGGGTGTACCCATGGCAAGTGATAACTCTCACAATAATTTTCAACTGCCAGTTTCCAATTACTTTTTACAGTTAGTTCAAAAGAACTATCTTCATTATGGTAAAGTGGTTTATCAAATTCTTGCCATTGGTTTATAATATCGCTGTGTACTTCTTCAAATGATGCTGCGTTATTTGATATGTTTACAAATACTACATCCATGAAAACATGACTTCGAATTTCAACAAGCCCCAACTCATTTCTTTTAATATCAGGATGTGTATTTTGTCCTGGACCACCTACATGAGGAGTTGAGCGCAATTGGCCATCTAGTCCGTAACACCATGAATGATAAGGGCAACGAATTGTTCCACGTATATTTCTTCTTTCTGAGATTAAAACCATGCCTCGATGTCGGCACGTATTTTGATATACACGAACTTTTTTGTCATTATCACGCACAACTAATAATGGCATTCCAAGAAAGGTAATAGGATTAACATCACCTACTTTAGGAGTATCTTTAGCAAACCCTATTGCTGACCAATTTGAAAATAGGACACTTTCTTTTTCTTCCTGAAAAATCTTATCATCAATGTAATGTTCATTAGGTAAGCCTTTAGCTGTATTCAATGGCTCTATAACAGACGATAAATTTGACATTTTAAACTCCTTAGATTCAAAGGATTATTTTCATAATCATTCGAACCAAACAACCGAGTTTTATTAGTTTATGAGTGAAATTATTTCACTTGTTTTGCAATAACAACCATTCACTAAATATTTTTGAATATTTTTTCTGGTTACCGCTGGAATGCACGAGATAAAATTTTCCAGGTGCAACAATTTCATACTTTGTTAATGGAATCAAACTTCCGTTTTCAATTAAAGGACTCACTAAACGCCTCCACCCCAAAACAACACCCATTCCATCTTGAGCAAGCTGTAGTGCAATAGCATAATTGTTCACACGATGACGAACTGATAATTCGCCATTATAATTCAATGCTTGAAACCAGTTTTCCCAACTTGTCCAATTGGTTTCCTTTGCATCTAGATGAATTAAATATGATTTAGAAAGTTGCTCTAATGAAGATATACCTTTTTCTTCAAATGTAGGACTGCATAAAGGTAGCAATGTATCTTCAAATAAAACATTGGACGCTTCATTTGGAGGTTTAGTTGAATATTCTACTATCATATCTAAGCTTAATGGCCTTCTGAATGGACGGTCTCTAACCTCTTGATTTATTTGAATATGCCCATGTTCACGCCAAAACTGTGCAATTTTTTGAGATAACCACATAGATAAAACTGCAGTAGTTGAACCGATTGAAATATGTTGTGTATCATTTAGTTCACGTAATTTTTTTACTGTTTGGCCCATTTCAGTTAGGGAGCTTGATACTACTTTATAGAGATCTTTTCCTTCTCGAGTTAAATCTACAGCCCTTGATTGCCTCAAAAACAATTTCATTTCCAATTCTAGCTCAAGGCTACGAATTTGGTGGCTAACTGCACCAGGAGTGACGTGTAATTCATCCGCTGCGTCTTTGAACGATTTAAGTCTTGCAGCTGATTCAAATGTTCCGATCATTTTCAATGACGGTAATCCATAATGATGTTTTACCATTATAATTTCCTTAGGTGAGTTTATCTAATGCAATATGCATAATAAAATTCTCATAAGTAAATAATTAATTTTTCACTACAAATAAACTAAAACAGGCTTGGGGCAATTCATTTGACGTGCTAAGAGTAACAAATGAAATCATTATTCCACATGGCATATCACGTGACCGACTTAAAGCATTCACGTGAATTTTATGGCAATTTATTAGGTTGTACTGAAGGTAGATCAACAGACACTTGGGTGGACTTTGATTTTTTTGGTCATCAAATCTCTCTTCATATTGGCAAACCTTTTGAAACAAAAAATACTGGAAAAGTAGGAAATCATATGGTCCCGATGCCTCATATCGGCATTATTCTATCATTAGATAATTGGTTGATTTTATCAGAACGTTTAATAAACGCAGACCTAGAATTTGAAATTCCACCTCAAATTCGCTTTGAAGGTGAAGCTGGAGAACAACGCACTATGTTTTTTCGAGACCCATCGGGAAATCCTATTGAAATTAAAGGCTTTAAAGATTTTAAAGCAATATTTGAGGCCTAAATTGATTATATATAAAATTTTAAGAGCAGACGAGTGGGCATACTTGAGGGATAATGGAAAATCAAAAGGTGCTCCTATTGATATAGAAGATGGGTACATACACTTTTCAACTGCTGAAACAATTGTAGAAACAGCGAATAAGTATTTTAAGAATGAAGATGACCTTATGCTATTAGCATTTAACGACGCCGATTTTGGCAAAAATCTTATATATGAAAAATCACGAGGGAATCAATTATTCCCTCATTTATATGAAGAGTTAAATCTCGATGATGCATTATGGATAAAACCTTTACCATCAAAAGGAAATTCTCATGTATTTCCGAAAGATCTCCAATGAAAATTGTAGAAAAATTAGGACTTAAATTACTTTATAAAACTGATCCAGAAAATGCTCATCATTTAGCAATTAAAGCATTAAAATACGGTTTAACACCCAAAGCTGGGGTTTATACGAGCAAACGCTTGAAACAAAATATAGCTGGTCTCGAACTCCCAAATCCAATTGGCTTAGCTGCTGGATTTGACAAAAATGCCGAGGTTATTGCACCTTTATTAAATACTGGCTTTGGGTTTATCGAAGTTGGTGCAGCCACTCCAGAGCCACAAAAGGGAAACAATAAACCTCGTCTTTTTAGATTGAATGAAGACCAAGGATCAATCAATAGATTTGGATTTAATAATGAAGGTATGCTAATTATTGCAGACCGGTTATCAAAACGCCCTAACAAAGGTATTGTGGGGTTGAATTTAGGGGCAAATAAAAATAGCTCACACCGAGCAATTGATTTTGTAAAAGTTTTAGAAACTTGTGGTAATTTTATTGATTTTGCTACTGTAAACGTCTCATCACCCAACACTGAAAAACTTCGTGACTTGCAGGGCGAAAAAGCTCTTACAGCGTTACTTACTGGGGTCATAGAAACACGAAACCAACTAGGTCGACAGATTCCAATTTTTTTAAAAATAGCACCTGATTTAACATCAGAAGAAATTTCTCAAATTGCTCAAGTGGCTCGACATACAAGAATTGATGCAATAATTGCTACAAATACTACACTGGATCGTACAAACTTAATGAGTAAACACCAAATTCAAACAGGCGGTTTATCAGGCAAACCATTATTTGAAAAATCAACACGAGTATTGGCAAAGTTAGCATATGAACTAGAGGGAAATATACCTATTATTGGTGTTGGAGGAATAGACTCGGCTGAAGCTGCGTTTGAAAAAATTAGAGCTGGAGCCTCACTGGTACAGTTATACACAGCTTTGGTATTCCATGGGCTATCTCTTGGCCGAGACATAGCAAAAGGATTAGATAGTCTTTTAGAAAAAAATGGATATGATCATATTAGTCAGGCAGTGGGCTCAGGCATTCAAGATTACCTTTAAAAAATTTATTCTAGTTTGAAATCATAGTCAGCTCAATCTTTTTAAATCGAAGGCCTAGCGTAATACCCCGTGCCATATAAAATACTATTAATGCTAGCCACAATCCATGGTTGCCAAAACTAGGTAAAAATATAAATAAACTCACGATGTAAATAGCAAATGAAATTAACATCATATTTCGCATATCAGCTGTTCTTGTTGCACCAATGAAAATACCATCAAGCATCCATGATGCGGCTCCAATAAGTGGCGCAATAATCATCCATGGTAAGTATTGCACAGTAATATATTGAACATCGTTTGAAGTAGTCATCAAGCTAATAAGTATACCACCAAACAGTCCAAAAAATATTGCCATTATTATTACAGTAATAGCACCCCACATTGATGTCATCTTTACCGTCTGGCGGAAATTATCTATTTTCTTTGCACCTACAGCCTTACCCACCAAAGACTCTGAAGCTACTGCAAAGCCATCCAACCCATAAGATGCTATATGAAGAAATTGGATTAATATTTGATTAGCAGCTAATGTTTCATCATCAAATGAAGACCCAAAAAACATAAAACTAAGTATCGCAGCTTGCAATAAAAGTGTTCGGACTAGAATGTCACTGTTTACAATTGCCATTCTTTTTAATTGCACTGTATCAAAAATGTAATTTTTATTTTTCCAAAGTCTGTTTCCAAATGCTTCTTTTGTTACCCAGATGCCAATTAGCAAACCAGTCCATTCAGCTATCAAACTGGCATATGCAACTCCTGCAACTCCCATATCAAATTTAAGAACAAATATTACGTCTAATAAAATATTTATACTGTTCATAAAAAATTGAATGAAAAATACAGATTTTGTTTTTTCTTTAGCAATTAACCAACCAGTAATTCCATAAAGACCTATAACTGCAGGACCACTATAAATTCTTATATCTAGGTATTCTTTAGCTAAAGATTTTACTTCCATTGATGCAGGTGAAAGCCATAGTGCACCAAAAAAAAGCGGTGCCTGCACTACAATAAAAAATAAACCAATTGCGAATCCAATTGTTAAAGAACGAATTAGTAAAGCATTTGCTTCTATATTATTTCCCTCACCTAAAGCTTGTGCAGTCAAGCCAGATATACCCATACGCAAAAAACCAAAAAGCCAAAATATTGCGGTTAAGATTACTGCTGCAATACCTACAGCACCTATTGGTGTGGCAAGCCCCATTTGTCCTACAACAGCAGTATCTACTGCCCCCAAAATTGGTATCGTTGCATTGGACAAAACAACTGGAAATGCTAAAAATAAAACACGTTTATGGGTAATTTCTGCGGATATAATTTTATTCATTAAGGGCTTTCTTTCATTCTTAATGTGCAAGAAAGAATATAATTTAACAACAATTTAAATTTCTACTTGCGAATAGTTCTCACTTGCATTAGGTGAATTTTATGTACAGTGAAAATTCCCAGAGAAATCAGAAAGTTTTGGCTAATCAAAATATAGGTCCATTTAGAACTAAACGTTTATTTTTGATTATAATGTTATTCCTATTAGCCGTGTTTCCTGCAGAGATTGGTGAATACACACGCGCAGCACTTGAAGATGCATATATTGGTGTATCCGTGTTTGTCGCAATGACACTTGCATTTTTCTATTTTGCTGAAAAAATATCAGGTAATAATATTTCAGAACTATTTAAAAAAGCAAAGTTTGCTCAAGTACCCCTTGCTTCTTTTATGGGAGCTTTGCCTGGATGTGGTGGGGCGGTTGTAGTAGTAGCCGCTTATTCATCTGGTTCTGTGAGCCTTGGGGCAGTTGTTGCCACATTAACTGCCACAATGGGAGATGCAGCATTCTTGTTAATTGCAAAGCGTCCAGATGTTGCGATTATATTGTTACCCACTTCATTCATTGTTGGCATTATAACCGGATATGTTGTAGATATATTTGATAAGACTAGAGAAAATACATCATTAAAAATTGATAGTATTTCTTTAATAAATGTTACGAAAAATCGCCAATTTCTTTATGTAATCTATTCAATAATTGTAATACCTGGATTCATATTTGCAGTCTTAGGTCTCCTACAATATGAATTTAATGAATATGTTACACAATTCATTACTACAATCTCTTTTATTGGAATTTCCATAGGTATGTTAATATGGGCAACTTCAAGTATTAAAACAATGACCAACCCTAAAGAAACTACTATATCTAGGATGTCTGAAGAAACTAGCTTTATCACTGCATGGGTTATTCTGGCATTTTTATTATTTGAATATGCAACAAATATTGCAGGATTGGATTTGCAATCATGGTTTGAAGCAGTTGGTATTTTAGTGCCATTGATTGCTATTTTAATTGGATTTATTCCTGGGTGTGGACCACAAATACTAGTCACAACATTTTATATAAATGGACTAATTCCTTTTGCTGCATTAATTGGAAATTCAATTGCAAATGATGGTGATGCACTATTCCCAGCAATTGCAATTAATCCCAAAGTTGCGATTATTGCGACATTATATAGTTCAGTTCCAGCTGTAATTGTTGCGTATGGCTTCTACTTTTATATCCCTAATTATTTAACACCTTGAAACTCAATTAAACTATCTTAATATAAAGATAGAGGTGAATAATGTCAGATGAAAAATTGACTTTAAAAGAGATGTGTGAGGCTTACGAAGTAACACCAAGAACTCTACGATATTATGAATATATTGAGTTATTAATTCCAGAAAAAATTGGAAAAAAAAGGTTTTATGGTAATAAAGAAAAAGCACTCTTAAGACTAATAAAACGTGGCAGACGCTTTGGGTTTTCTCTTGAAGAAATTCGCCAATGGCTTGCAATGTATGACAGAAAGAACCAAAATCAAACACAGGTTGAAGCTTGGATAAGCATGGCCAACAAACAAACAATAGAGCTAGAAGATCGAAAATCAGAAATACAAAGAGCGATCGATGATATAAAAAATCTACGGATAGATGCCGAAAAAGAACTAGAAGTGCTTTTGAAAAAAAGTAATTAAGTTTAGAGTAAAATTATATCAAATTAAATGATCAGAAATTACTAATTTTGAACTGGCAAAAAACTAAATGACGGCAATTAAAGAATTTGAAAGACTTGAATCACTGGGTCTTTGGCGAGATTTGAAAGATTCACAACGTAGAGAAGTAGTAGTGTCTTTTGGTGAGTCTACATTGGTTTTAAGCGATATAAATAACCGTCCAATTACTCATTGGTCACTTGCTGCTATAGAAGATGCTGGCAATAGCGAAAATGGAATAATCTTTACTGTTGATGATCTTGGTGAAGAAACTTTAGAAATCGACGATCAAATAATGATTTCTGCAATATACAAAATAAAAGCATCAATTGAAGCAAGGCGTCCTCATCCTGGTAGACTAAGGTTGTTTTTAGGGGCAAGTATTTTGATATCATTTTTAGGAGTATCTATATTTTGGCTACCAAATGCGCTGACACAATATGCATCAAATATTGTACCAGATTCTAAAGCTGTTGAAATTGGTGAAGTAATTCTAAAATCAATTCAAAAAACAACAGGTTCGACTTGCAGCACGCCATTAGGAGAGCGTGCTCTTAGGCGTTTAGAAAATCGTGTTATTGGCTCACCATCCAACCGAATACAAATAATTGAAATGGGCAATCGTCCAAGCTTACATCTACCCGGTGGAAATATCCTACTAAACTATAGACTAACTTTGAATGAACCTAATGCAAATTTAATAGCTGGCTATGCAATACTTGAAAGAGCTATTGAAGATGAGAAATCTCCATTATTTGATTTATTTAAATCGATGGGATTGAAGAAAACATTAAAATTCTTGGGTACTGGAGATATAGACAACTCTGATTTAGAATATTTTGCAAATAAGCAACTCTTCGGCTCCCTCTCTGCACCAAAAGCAGATACAATCAGTGAACTATTCAATGTAGCAGAGATTCCTCGGACGCGGTTTGCCAATCATGCAAATCGCTCTGATTTACTCATTGCAAACGATCTCATGGCAGAAGAATATCTGCCTATTCTTGATGAAGTAGATTGGTTAAATTTACAAGAAATATGCGAAAATTAAACTTCGACTATCTTACCTTTCTTGAGTGCAATTTGCCGATCCATGAGTTGAGATAGTTCATAATTATGCGTAGCTATTACTGCTGACATGCCTGTCTTTCGAACTAGCTTCATCAAAAGCTCAAAAACATGCATAGCAGTATCAGGGTCTAAGTTTCCTGTAGGTTCATCCGCAAGTAGTAATTTTGGTGAGTTCACCATAGCTCTGCAAAAAGCAACTCTTTGTTGCTCACCCCCCGACAACTCTGCAGGACGATGATATGCTCGATCTTCAAGGTTTACAGAAACTAGAAGATCCATTGCACGCTGTAATGAATTGGGCTTGCTAACGCCATCAGCTAGTTGAGGTAAAATTAAATTTTCAATTGCATTGAACTCTGGCAGTAAATGATGAAATTGGTAAATGAAGCCAATATCTTGCCTTCTTGTTTTTGTACGTTTTCGATCATGTAAGTTAGTATGATCAACATCATCAATTTTGACTTGACCGTGATCTGCATTATCTAAAAGACCTGAAATATGTAGAAGTGTTGACTTTCCTGCACCAGAAGGAGCTATTAATCCAACAACCTCTCCTTTTTCTACATTAAGGTTTACTTGATCCAAGACAGTGATTTGATTTGGTTGGCCTAATTTATATGTTTTAGAAACATTATTTAAAGTAAGAATATTAGTCATAGCGCAATGCCTCAACAGGCCGCATTCTAGCTGCACGCCGAGCAGGAAAGTATGTAATTAAAAAAGTTAATCCCAATGATAAAGAACAAGCTTTTAAAATGTCTTGAAAGCGCAATTCAGCAGGTAAATTTGATAATAAATATTTTTCTGCAGTCCATACACCACCGCCTGAAATATAATTTATAAAGTTAAATATTGGGTCTAAATAAACAACAAAAATGCACCCAAATATAACTCCAAATACTGTCCCAATAATTCCAGTAAAGGCACCACATATGAAGAAAATACGCAGAATTGACCCCTCAGTTAGGCCCATAGTTCGTAAAATTCCAATATCATGGCTTTTATTCTTAACCAACATGATTAAACCAGAAACAATGTTCATAGTAGCAATTAAAACAAGAATAGAGAGAATAATAAACATTATGTTATCCTCCATCTGTAAAGCGTTTAAAAAACCACCATTAGCATCACGCCATGTCCATATTAGTGCACTATTTGACATAGAGGATAATAATAAAATTTTCAGATCATCAATATCCTCTGGCTCATTCACAATAACCTCAAACTCATCGACTCTACCTTCACTATTAAAGTAAATTTGAGCGTCAGCTAAAGGCATATATATTCTTGTATTGTCGATATCGTATCGGCCAACCTGAAATATATAAACCACTTCAAAACCATTTATGCGGGGACTAGTCCCAAAGGCTGTTTTAACTCCGTCTGGAGATATCAAAGTTAAAGTATCACCTAATTTCAGCCCTAATGATCTTGCTATTCCAGATCCAATGGCAATTCCCTTTTCAAAGCTATCTATAGACCCATATGATAACTCAGGAGACATTATCAATGGTAGCTTTTTTATATCAATCAATGTTTCACCAAAAACTTCAACACCTTGATTTTGTCCATTTGCATTAGCCATAACTTGGCCTTTCACAACCGGAGACACACTTAAGACACCTTCAATATTTTCAATATTATTTTTTATCTGATTATAATTAGCAAAGCCAGAAACGACTACTCCATCATTATTAATATATGGTGAGTTATATATGCTAGCATGTGCATTAGCTCCTAATATGGTATTAACAAATTCTGCACGAAAACCAGTTCGTACAGCAAGAGTTGCTATTAAAGCAAATACAGCTAGTGAAATACCAATGAGTGATATCCAAGTCATAGATGATATACCACCATCAGATCTTTTAGATCGAAGGTAGCGTATAGCAATCATCCATTCATATCTATTAAATGGGTTAATAAAAGATATCATTCAATATTTTTCTTTTTTATCAAAATTTAATATCCTAAAAAATAATTTGTTATACTTATACTAGCTTTGAATATACTTTTGCTAATTTTTCCATCGCTAACTCAGGTGGAAGTTCTTCACTAACACCTGTCCTACGACATGTTAATTCCACTACTCCATTTTTTAGCCCGCGAGGGCCAACAGTTATACGCCATGGCAACCCTATCAAATCCATAGATGCAAATTTGGCTCCAGCACGCTCTGATCTATCATCATATAATGGATCAATGCCTAATAAACTGGCAGATTTGTATAAATTTTCACAGGCTAAATCCGCTTGATCATCACCTTGTTTTAAATTTACTATCCCTACTCCAAATGGAGACACTGCTTCAGGCCATATTATTCCATTCTCATCATGAGAAGCCTCGATAATAGCTCCAACCATTCTTGAGACACCAATACCATGACTTCCCATATGTACGGGAATTTCACCGTCGTTTGGTGTACTTACTTTAGCATTCATAGATTCAGAATATTTTGTACCAAAATAAAATATTTGCCCAACTTCTATCCCACGAGATGTCATCTGACGCTCATCTGGAATTTCAGCAAACAGTTCAGGATTATGCGTTTCATCAGTCCTAGCATATGGTGTAGTCCATTCTTTAAATATAGATGCACACTCATCCCAATTATTATAATCTATTTCTTTGTCACCGAGGCTTAAATCAAGAATATTACGGTCAAAGAATACTTCAGACTCACCTGTATCTGCTAAAACTAAAAATTCATGTGTATCTTCACCACCAATAGGACCACTATCTGCTCGCATAGGAATTGCTTTCATCCCCATCCGTTCGTAAGTGCGCAAATAACTAACCATATGCCTATTGTATGAATGCATTGCAGCTTCTTTATTTAGATCAAAGTTATAACCATCTTTCATGAGAAATTCTCGGCCTCGCATTACACCAAAACGTGGCCTAACCTCATCACGGAATTTCCATTGTATGTGATATAATGTCATTGGTAAGTCTTTGTATGATTTGACACTATTACGAAAAATATCAGTAATTAGTTCTTCATTCGTAGGCCCAAATAACATGTCGCGACCATGTCTGTCAGTAATTCGCAACATTTCTTTCCCGTAATCATCATATCGTCCTGATTCACGCCATAAATCAGCAGATTGAATTGTAGGCATTAACATTGGATTATGGCCTGCGCGTATTTGTTCGTCATGTACGATATTTTCCAACTTTCGCAAAACTTTATAGCCCATAGGCAGCCATGAATAAATTCCAGACTGCGCTTGCCGGATCATCCCAGCCCTAAGCATTAATCTATGGCTAGCTATCTGAGCATCACTTGGGTTTTCTTTTAATATTGGTAAAAAATATTTACTTAGACGCATAAGCTTTTCCTTAAAAATCAAATTTAATTTTATCTAGGCTATTGTTGATCAGCACGCAACACTTCCACATCAAACATAATCAAGTGATGCATCATTAAAAAAAGAATCTAGAACATTTCTAGCTAATTTAATTGATATAGGTTTACCTACTTTTAATGCACCTTTATCAAGCTCATTTACGAGATAAGATATTGAAGCAAATGATCTTTCCATTCGCTTTAGAAGATATGTTACAACCTTAGGATCAATAGCTATTTGACGATCATTAAACTGTTTAATCAATACAGCATTTAACAAAACATCATCCGGAGACTGTAATTGAGCAACAGATGTTCCTTGAATACGACTCAATAAATCCGGCAATAATAAATTCCAAGTACTTGGAGTGCTGCAACCTGTAATTAATAATGGTGCACCAGATTCTTGAGCTAGATTATGTAAATGGAATGCGTGCGCTTCGAGTTCTTGATTGCCAGCTATAACTTCAAACCCTTCCAAACATAGTGCGGACTGTGATGCTACTTGTAAATCAATATCCATCAAATATTTAGCTTCGATTCTAACTCCATTAGTCATTTCAGTCCAAATATTTGCTAAATGAGATTTGCCTGAACCGCTTGGCCCTATTAGAATTAGTTTTGATAATGGCCAATTTTTCCAATTTTCTAAAATCTTAACAGCAGTTGAATTTGAAGACGTTACAAAAAAATCTTCGCGGCCAAATGCTGTTTTTATTGGTAAATCAAAAGTTAATTGATCAGGCATTGTTAACCTCTTAAACAAATTGCTCACGTAATAAGCGCTCTTCAAGACCATGTCCGGGGTCAAACATAATTCTGTGTTTATGATCTGGTGCACTAAATATATCAACAGATAGTATATCATATGCTTTCTTACTATCAGCACTAGCTGTTACAGGACGTTTCTCAGGCTCTAAAACATCTATTCGTACGTGCGCTGATTCAGGTAATAATGCTCCTCGCCATCGCCTTGGCCTAAATGCTGACATCGCTGTCATCGCTAATATTTCTGCTCCAATTGGTAAAATTGGGCCATGAGCTGAATAATTATATGCTGTAGATCCAGCTGGAGTTGATAACAATGCACCATCACAGACTAACTCTGGCAATCGGATACGATCATCTACTGAGATTTGCAATTTTGCTGCTTGTGCGCCTGCTCTGATTAATGAAACTTCGTTAATTGCTAAAGCCTCAACCTCTGTATTATTAGTGCATTTGGCAAGCATTCTTAGTGGATGAATAACTGCCTCTTCAGCATCATTTAATCTTTTTAATAAATCATCAGATGAGTACTCATTCATTAAAAAACCAACTGTGCCTCTATTCATACCATATACAGGAATATCTAGGTGAGATGTTGAATGAAGCGCTTCAAGCATGAAACCATCACCACCTAATGCAACTATTATTTCAGCTTTTTCAACTGGAGTGTTTCCATGAATTTTCGCTAAAACCGATAAGCTATCTTGTGCGCTTAGTGAATCACTTGCGATAAAAGCAATATTTGACATAATCATTTTCCCATTCATTCTAATATATTCTAACAAAATGATTAAAAACTACCAGAGCTTACTAAGTATTCTTAAAAGCCGCTCTTAATGTCGCAACTGTTGTATTTTTCTTTAACAGCTCCAAGTAATGGATTAGGACAACTAAGAATTTTACTTTCTTCCAGGAGTTATGAAATGAATACGACAGTACGCGACGCGGGATTTTTCACAGAAGATTTATCGCAACGAGATCCGGAGCTATTTGGCTCAATAACATCTGAATTAGGTCGTCAACGCGACGAGATAGAACTAATTGCGTCAGAGAACATAGTATCAAAAGCGGTCATGCAAGCTCAAGGTTCTGTTATGACAAATAAATATGCTGAAGGATATGCAGGGCGTCGTTACTACGGTGGTTGCCAATATGTTGATATTGCTGAAACTCTAGCAGTAGACCGTGCAAAAGAACTTTTTGGATGTGAATTTGCAAATGTACAACCAAACTCAGGATCACAAGCCAACCAAGGTGTGTTTTTAGCGCTCTTACAACCTGGAGACACAATCTTAGGTATGTCTCTAGACGCTGGGGGTCACCTGACACACGGAGCAAAGCCAAACCAATCTGGTAAATGGTTTAATGCAATTCAATTTGGTGTACGTAAAGAAGACAATCTGTTGGACTACGATCAAGTACAAGCATTAGCAACAGAGCATCAACCAAAGATGATCATTGCAGGTGGCTCAGCTGTTCCACGTCAAATTGATTTTAAGCGCATGCGTGAGATTGCTGATTCTGTTGGTGCATATCTTCATGTAGACATGGCACACTTTGCAGGTTTAGTTGCTGCAGGTGTACACCCAAGCCCATTTCCATATGCTGACGTTGCAACCACAACGACACATAAAACATTACGTGGCCCACGCGGCGGTTTAATTTTAACCAACAATGAAGACTTGGCTAAAAAATTCAACTCAGCGATATTCCCAGGCATTCAAGGTGGCCCTTTAATGCATGTGATTGCCGCCAAGGCAGTAGCATTTGGTGAAGCTTTACGCCCTGAATTTAAACAATACCAAGCTCAAGTTATTCTTAATGCACAAGCTTTAGCTGACCAATTAATAAAAGGCGGTTTAGATATTGTTACTGGCGGGACAGATACACACGTAATGCTTGTTGATTTACGCCCTAAAGGTGTAACTGGAAACATTGCTGATAAAGCATTAGGTCGCGCTCATATTACTTGTAACAAAAATGGAATTCCATTTGATCCAGAAAAACCAATGGTTACATCTGGACTACGTCTTGGAACACCTGCTGGTACAACACGAGGATTTGGTGAAGCTGAGTTTAGAACAATTGCGGATTTAATTGTGGAAGTTTTGGATGGCCTTGCAGCTAATGGTGCAGAGGGAAATGCTGAAGTCGAAGCAAGTGTTAAGGCAAAGGTACAAAAACTTTGTGACCAATTCCCCATCTATGACCAATTATAAAATCAAAAATCTAAACATAAAAAAGCCAGTTTAAAATATTGCGCACCACGGCTCTTAAGATTAGGGTGGTGGTACGCATTAAAGAGGCCATTTTGTATCGTTTTATTATAATTATTTTTATAATGTCTTTATCAGCTTGTACTGTGAATAAAGAAAATTCAAAATATTCATTTTCAGATTTGTTTGCTCCCTCACAAGATGAATGGCTCAGTTTATTACCAACCGAAGAATTAAAATCAAGAAACCGTCAAAGTAAGTCTAATTCAATAGGTAAAGAAACAGATGACAATGAACGCGTGGAACAATTGCGGAAAAAAGCGAAAGAATTGTCTGCATATGAGTTCTAAGACGTTGTCCTGCGGCAAACTTTTTAGTAATTAAAAAATAACTTACTCTACAGGAATTATTAAACATGTCTGATACGATCAAAATAGGTATAGCTGGTCTAGGCACCGTGGGTGCTGGACTTATCAAAATAATTCAAAAAAACTCAAAAATTTTGGCTGCAAGATCAGGGAAATCAATTGAAATAATAGCTGTATCAGCATTGTCAAAGTCAAAAGATAGAGGCGTAGACCTATCTGCTTATGAATGGGAAAATGACCCCATTAATTTAGCTAAAAGAGATGACATTGATGTTTTTGTTGAGTTGATCGGTGGTGAGGACGGCAGTGCTAAACAAGCAACTGAGGCCGCCATAAAGCATGGAAAGCATGTAGTAACGGCCAATAAGGCAATGTTAGCAATGTATGGCCAGGAACTAGCTATTTCTGCTGAAAGTAATAATGTAAATTTAAGATTTGAAGCTGCAGTAGCGGGTGGTATTCCAGTCATCAAAGCTCTTACAGAAAGTCTTGCAGGGAATAATATTACAAGAATTATGGGTGTAATGAATGGCACTTGCAATTACATATTAACACGAATGGAAGATACAGGTTTACCTTATGAAGAGATTTTTGAAGAAGCTAATCAACTAGGCTTTTTAGAAGCTGACCCCAATCTAGACGTAGGTGGGATTGATGCAGCGCATAAATTAGTTTTGTTATCCTCAATTGCTTATGGCACCCAAGTTGATTTTGAAGGAGCCGTCCTCGAAGGTATTGGTCGAATTTCAATAGAAGATATTCGAGCAGCTTCTGAAATGGGGTACCGGATAAAACTATTAGGTGTATCAACAATAAATAAACTTGGTTTGTCACAAACTATGAGGCCTTGCCTAGTTCCAGCTTCGTCCCCTTTGGCGCAACTGGATGGTGGAACAAATATGATCATTATAGAGGGCGACGCAGTAGGACAAATTGTTTTAAGGGGAGCTGGTGCTGGTGAAGGACCCACAGCCAGTGCTGTAATTGCAGATATTTTAGATATTGCCCGAGGCATTAATATTCCAGTATTCGGGCAACCTGCTAATTCCTTAAAAAAGGTGCCATCTATCAATACCACAGTTGAGAATTCATTTTATTTACGACTAAATTTAAAAGATGAAGCTGGTATATTAGCAAAAGTTTCGGCAGCGTTAGCAAATGCTGGCATTTCAATTGATAGGATCAGGCAAGAGGTACATGAAACAGATGCTGCCCCAGTTATTATTGTAACACACCCAACTGAACGCGATCTTTTAAATAAAGCCATAGCTGAAATTGAAGCAACAAGTGCAGCAATCGACCCTCCAGTAGTTTTAAGAATTGAGACTGTTTAATTTACTGTGATAAAACTCTATGTTTTACCTTAAAGTAAAATAATATTATCATAAATCATGGCACAATATATTTCTAACTGTGGGTAAATAATGAACGATATTTTTCTTGATGTTGAGAGTTCAATATCTGGTCGCCGCTGGACTGGCCCAAATATTTCCGTTGACCGTCAAGCAGAAATGATCCTGCAAGAAACTAACTTTTCTTCTGCAATGGCCAACGTTTTAGCTCGCCTAGGAGTTGAGGCTAATCAAGTGAAAAATTATATAAAGCCTTCTCTAAGAGACTTGATGCCAAATCCATTAAAAATCTTGGATATGGAAAAAGCTGCATCACGAATAAATATCGCCGTAAACAATCATGAACGAATTGCAATCTTTGCAGATTACGATGTTGACGGCGCAACATCGGGAGCACTTCTGCATGACTGGTTAACTCAATTAGGAAATATACCAACATTATACGTTCCAGATCGTATTGAAGAAGGCTATGGCCCAAATATTGTAGCTATGGAAACATTAGCAAATGTTCATGATTTAATTATTTGCGTCGATTGTGGCACATTATCTCACGAAACAATAAATAAGATAACTAATACTGACATAATCATTCTTGACCACCACCTTGGGGGAGAAACACTTCCAAATGCCTACGCGGTCGTCAATCCCAATAGACAAGATGAAAAAGGTGATTTGTATTATCTTTGCGCAGCTGGGGTAGTATTTTTAACGCTCGTAGCAGCTAATTCTATTAGGAGAAATAATAATAAATCCACACCAGACCTGTTAAACATGCTGGATTTAGTAGCATTAGGAACTGTGGCAGATGTTGCACCTTTGATTGGTTTCAATCGCGCATTGGTAAGGCAGGGTTTAAAAGTTATGGCAAAGAGAGAACGCATTGGCATAACTGCACTCTCAGACATTGCAAAAATGAACAATGCACCATCACCGTACCATTTAGGTTATCTGTTAGGCCCACGAATTAACGCTGGTGGGCGCGTTGGTAAAGCTGATTTAGGAATACGTCTCTTAACTTGTAAAAATTTCGACGAAGCAAACTCTATAGCTGATAAACTTAATCAACTTAATGATGAACGGCGATCAATTGAAGCTACCGTACAAATCCAAGCATTAGAGCAGGTTGAGAAAATGGACTCAAATAGTGCTTTAGCTTGGGCAGCCGGTGAAGGCTGGCATCCAGGAGTTGTTGGCATTGTAGCCTCAAGAATTAAAGAAATTACAAATAAACCAACAGTAGTCATTGGCTTAGATGAACATGAGGGGAAAGGCTCCGGAAGATCAATAAGTGGAATAGATTTGGGTTCATCTATTGCAACCCTACAAAGAGAAAACCTCATTATAAGAGGTGGAGGCCATAAAATGGCAGCAGGGTTATCTCTTGAGAGAGAAAAATTAGAAATAGCTATGTCTAGGTTAAACGAACTCCTTGCAAATCAAGGTTCTAAGAGCTTTCAAACAAGAGAATTACAATTAGATGGCGCTTTATCACTTCCTGCGATTACTATTGAGCTATTGGAACAATTAGAAACCGCAGGCCCTTTTGGTGCAGGAGCACCAGGGCCAAAGTTTGCACTTCCATTTATGAGAATTACTTTTGCAAAAAGAGCCGGTGAATCACACCTTAGACTCAGGTTGGTGGATGATTCTGGCGCATCAATTGATGCAATAGCATTTGGAGCGTTTAAAAGTGATTTAGGTAAGACATTAGAAAATCATAAAGGGCAAATTTTTCATGTTGCTGGAAGATTAGAAATTGATACTTGGAATGGTCGAATGCGCCCAAAACTTAATTTAGAAGACGCAACATTAATAAATTAATATACTTATATGATGCGGTTTTAATATACCAAAATATTAAGAAATTTTTATCTTTTTTGTAAAATATATCTTGCAAGAGGATCGCCCTTGGCCTAAACACCGGCACATCACAGTGCGGTCCCTTCGTCTATCGGTTAGGACGCCAGGTTTTCAACCTGGAAAGAGGGGTTCAATTCCCCTAGGGACTGCCAGTGATATTTTCATAACGGATTATGAAACCTTATCTTCTGGAACCTTTCCAGAGAAGAATTCATTAAGATTTTTGATTACACGAAAACCCATTGCTTCGCGCGTTTCATTGGTTGCACTTCCCAAATGTGGTAATAATATTGCATTAGGGCAATCTAAATACTCTTTATTTAAATTTGGTTCTTCATTGTAAACATCTAATCCAGCAGCATTAATTATATTATTTTTTAGTGCGTATATTAACGCAGGATCATTAACCACCTCTCCACGTGCTGTATTAATTAAGATTGCTTCTTTTTTCATTAACTGCAATTCAGCAGAGCCAATTAAGTCTCGGTTTTCTTCACCCCCCGGACAATGCAAAGATAAGAAATCAATATGAGGCAATAAATCATTTATCTTATTAATTTGAACAGCATTAGTTTGAGAAAGGATACTTGGATCAATTGATGACCTATTTTGAACTAAAATTTTCATTCCAAATCCATGATGAGCACGTTTTGCAACTTCTTGGCCGATTCTACCAAAACCAATTATTCCAAGAGTTTTACCCGTCAATTTAGTCCCTACTAAATGTGTAGGCCTCCAACCCTCCCATTGATTTGCTCGAACTTCACGCTCTCCCTCACCAGCACGCCGTGCAGCCATCAACATTAAAGTCAGAGTAATATCAGCAGTACAGTCAGATAATACATCAGGTGTATTAGTTACAGTAATTCCTAATGATTTGGCAGCTGAAATATCTATATGAGCATACCCAACACCATAGTTTCCAAGTATTTGAGTTCTTATATTCTCAACCTCAAAAATCTTTTTTGGTATTTTGTCCGTTACGGTTGGCAATATTGCATCAAATTTTTTCATCGCGTCACAGAAGTCATTAATACTCAATGCAATATCAGTATCATTAAAAGTAACATCAAAAGATTCTGAAAGTTTTTTTTCAACTTTTGCAGGCCATCGCCTTGTTACTAATATTTTAGGTTTTTCCATTTAGATCTCCAATATTGCAACTAAAAGTTCTTTTCATCGAAAGCTTTTTGTATCTTTTCCGCAAGCTCTAAATGATAATACTAGAATTCATTAATATTCAATTAGTAATAAATATAAATTTATTGGAATTAGAAGCAGGCACTATAATTTCTTTAATTACAATTAATTTAATGACATGACTTACCCAGGGCTTTCAATCGCCAGTAGTTATATGGAAGTGGGGTTATAAAACCAGCAAAAAGCATAATAGGAATAATTGACCACTTAAGAATTGCACCACCTGTCAGAATGACATCGGTAATGTTCATTGCAGCCTCCATCGAAATCATAGAAATCAACGACATGCCAATTGCTGTTTTAAAAGCCAACCTCAAATTCATCTGCTTCACAAGAATTATTGTTTCAAGTGCAATAGACGTAATTAATCCATTTAAAATTGCTAGACACATTATTGCCCACACTGACCAATTAATCTCCATGAATTGAAAGTAAGCAATTGTTCCAAAATCACCAATGCTACATCCAAGTAAACACCACGATGTATTAATAGAAGCCACTTTCCATGTGTGCCTACACATCCAATTTATATTTAAAATCATTAATTATTTGCCATATTGAACTTTAATTATTCACCTTTTAAAGTCTCCCCTAACAGGAGAGGCAAGTAAAAAATGAATATTGGGAAAGCTGCATCACTTTCAGGTCTGACTATTAAGACAGTCCGCTACTATAGCGACATTGGCATCATTGAACCGGCGATACACAGTGATACCGGCTATAGGATGTTTTCTACTGATGATGTAGCCAAGCTTCAATTTATTGGAAAAGCCCGCAGATTTAATTTTGGAATTGAAGAATGCCGTGAATTGCTTGCACTCTATGAAAATAAAGACAGGTCTAGCAAAAACGTCAAAAAGCTAACATTAGAAAAAATTGCTGAAATCGATATTAAATTAAATGAATTAAATAGCTTAAGGGAACAGCTAGGTAAATTAGCTTACGCTTGCGAGGGAAACGAAAGATCTCACTGTCCAATCTTAGACGCTTTATCTAATTAGAAATTTTTAATACACTATAAAAGCACTGAGGGATGATTAAATACAGTAAGAGAGAAATGGTAGCGGGACAGGGACTTGAACCCCGGACACGCGGATTATGATTCCGCTGCTCTAACCACCTGAGCTACCCCGCCACAGGGTGCTCGTTGAATATTGGAAACGTAATCATGCGTCAAGCTGCTTTTATTCTAAATTTCAACTAAATTGGTGCTTAATTAATTAATGATCAAACGATTAACTCAAACTTGTACCATTGCATAGAATTTATGAAACTCTATAAGAAATATTATGTCGCAAAATCCTCCAGAACTCCGCCCAGACCTTGCACCAAAAATGCAAATTGATTCAACCTCTAGAAAAGGTCAGCCACAAATTGGTATGGTAAGCCTTGGCTGTCCTAAGGCATTAGTTGATAGTGAAAGAATTCTCACAAGGCTTCGTGCCGAAGGATATGCTATCAGCCCAGAATATACCAATGCAGATGCAGTGATCGTAAACACTTGCGGTTTTTTAGATAGCGCAAAACTTGAAAGTTTAGAAGCAATTGGAGAAGCTTTATCTGAAAATGGGCGGGTAATAGTTACCGGTTGTTTGGGCGTTGAAGAAGATTACATACGTAAAAATCATCCATCAGTTTTAGCAGTAACCGGCCCACATCAATATGAACAAGTATTAGACGCAGTTCATAAAGCTGTCCCTCCAAGTCCTGATCCATTTATTGATTTATTACCTGCTAGTGGAGTTTCACTAACACCCCGGCATTATAGTTATTTGAAAATATCCGAAGGATGTAATCACAAATGTAAATTCTGTATCATTCCAGATATGCGTGGAAAGCTTATGTCTCGTCCGGCTCATGCTATAATTAGAGAAGCTGAAAAATTGGTAGATTCTGGAGTTAAGGAACTTTTAGTTATATCTCAAGATACCTCAGCCTATGGTCTCGATATAAAACACAATACAGCACATGATCATCGGGCACATATAACTGATTTAACAAGGGATTTAGGGACTTTAGGGGCGTGGATACGTTTACATTATGTATACCCATATCCTCATGTGAGAAATTTAATTCCTTTAATGGCAGATCCTTCAAATAATATTTTACCTTATCTGGATATACCCTTTCAACACAGCCATCCAGATGTATTAAAACGTATGGCTAGACCTGCAAAATCATCAAATACATTGTCTGAAATAGCCGCGTGGCGAGATAATTGCCCTGATATTACTTTACGTTCAACTTTTATTGTGGGCTACCCCGGTGAAACAGAGACAGAATTCGAACATCTGCTCGATTGGCTGGACGAAGCACAGCTGGATCGCGTTGGTTGTTTTCAATATGAAAATGTTGATGGAGCAAGATCAAACGTACTTAAAAACCATATAGAACCTGATGTTAAACAGGACAGATGGGAAAGGTTTATGGAAAAATCACAAACCATTTCAGAAACTAAATTAGCAAAAAAAGTAGGGCTTAACTTAGATGTAATCGTAGATAACATTGATGAAGATGGAGTAGCCACTTGCCGAACAAAAGCTGATGCCCCAGAAATTGATGGTAATCTTTTTATAGATGAAAATACTGATAAGATTAAGGTTGGACAAATTATTCAAGTAAAAGTTGATGAAGCATCTGAATATGATTTATGGGGACAAATTATAGGGTAAATATTTTTAAGTATTATCTTTAATTATTACATGTCATTCAAATAAATTTTTGTACACGTCTTAACATGCCTAAATCTATCACCACCTAAATGGACACCACCATACCACCTAGAAACAACAATAATATGGTTATATAATTTAGCTGAATTTAAAATTCTTAATATAATATTTCCAGCACCTCCTTCACCATCATCATCTTTTATTTCAATACCATCAGATAAAATTAATCCCCATGTATTATGAGTAGCCTTCGAAAATTTTTTATTGCGCTTTAAATCTTTTATGAAATCTTGAGCTTGTAGTTTTGAATAAGCCAAGCCACCACTAACAGAATATTTTGAACCTTTATCAGTTAAAACATTTTGTATAATTTTCATAATATAATTTTAAATTTAAGCTGTAAGGCCTTCAGGCTCATCAAGACCATTAGATCGACAGCAAGCTGTTAATGTATTTGCCAATAGACAAGCAATTGTCATAGGACCAACTCCACCAGGTACTGGTGTTATTGCACCTGCTTTAGCTGAAGCACTTGCAAAATCAACATCACCAACTAATTTAAATTTACCCTCTTTGTCTGGATGAGGTATACGATTTATTCCGACATCAATTACAGTAGCGCCATCTGCAATCCAATCACCTGTAATCATTTCAGGGCGACCTACGGCAGCTATAACTATGTCTGCTCTGCGACATATGTCTTCAATATTTTTTGTTCTACTGTGCGCTATCGTTACAGTGCAGCTATCGCGCAACAAAAGATTTGCCATCGGTTTGCCAACTATATTGGAACGCCCTACAACAACTGCATTTAATCCAGACAATGAGCCATGATGGTCACGTAGCATCATCAAGCATCCAAGCGGAGTACATGGAACCATTGATTTTTGACCAGTCGACAACATACCAACATTAGAAATATGGAATCCATCTACATCTTTTTCTGGTATTATAGAATTAATAACCAATTCTTCATCCAAGTGCTTTGGAAGAGGTAATTGGCACAAAATACCATGTACTTTGGCATCATTATTTAATTCGTTGATTAACCCCAACAAATCAGACTCAGATGTGTCTGCAGGCAATCGGTGTTCATAACTATTCATTCCAACTTCAACCGTAGAAGCATGCTTATTTCTAACATAAACTTGGCTTGCAGCATCTTCACCAACAAGCACAACGGCTAATCCTGGAATAATATTATGGTCATTTTTTAATTTCGAAACCTGCTTGGCGACTAGAGCGCGCACATTCGCAGCAAATTCTTTTCCATCGATAATTTTTGCAGCCATAGCCATTCCCCTTTTGTGTAAAAAAAGCGCACTAGTAATTAAGCGCGCTTAAATTTTTTATTAAAATAAACCGTCAATTTGGCCATCATCATTTAACATAATCGCCTCAGCAGATGGTACACGTGGCAATCCCGGCATTGTCATAATCTCACCACATATTGCAACAATAAATCCCGCTCCTGCTGACAATCTTACTTCTCTTACTGGAACAGAATGTCCTGTTGGAGCACCTCGTAAGTTTGGATCAGTACTAAAACTATATTGCGTTTTAGCCATACAAACTGGAAGATTACCATAACCTTGCTCTTCCCATTGACGCAATTGATCTCGGATTTTTTTGTCTGCTAAAACTTCATCTGCACGGTAAATACGCTTTGCTATGGTTTCAATTTTTTCAAATAAAGGCATTTCATCGGGATAAATTGGAGCAAAATTTGCCATGTCAGCATCTGCTATTTCTGATACTCTTTTAGCAAGGTCTGCAGATCCTTCAGATCCAAACTCCCAGTGCTTAGATAAAATAGCTTCCGAACCTTGGCTAGCAACATAGTCTTTAACTGCTTGCACTTCAGCATCTGTATCAGTCACAAAATGATTTATTGCAACAACCACAGGAACACCAAATGATTTAAGGTTTTCAATATGTCTTCCTAAATTTGGGCAACCATCATTTACTGCTGTCACATTCTCTGCACCAAGATCAGCTTTTGCTACTCCACCATTCATTTTCATTGCACGGACTGTTGCAACAAGCACCACAACACTTGGAGCAATACCTGCTTTGCGACATTTAATATTCAAGAACTTTTCAGCGCCTAAATCAGCCCCAAATCCTGCCTCTGTAATTACATAGTCAGCTAGCTTAAGTGCAGTTGTTGTAGCAACTACAGAATTACATCCATGGGCTATATTAGCAAAAGGTCCACCATGAACAAACGCTGGATTATTTTCTAAAGTTTGAACGAGGTTTGGTTGCATAGCCTGTTGTAATAATACTGCCATTGCACCATCTGCTTTAATATCTCGAGCATAAATTGGTGAACGATCACGTCTGTAAGCTACTATTATATCTCCAAGTCTTTTCTGCAAATCTTCCATATCTAAAGCTAAACACAAAATAGCCATAACCTCTGACGCAACAGTAATATCAAAACCAGATTGTCTTGGGAAACCATTTGAAACTCCACCAAGTGAAGTAACTATATCACGCAATGCACGATCGTTCATATCTAGTACACGACGCCAAACAACTCGCCGTTGGTCAATTTCCAATTCATTTCCCCAATAAATATGGTTATCAATCATTGCAGATAATAAATTATGGGCTGATGTAATGGCATGGAAGTCACCAGTGAAATGTAAATTCATTTCTTCCATTGGAACAACCTGAGCATATCCACCACCAGCTGCACCACCTTTCATTCCAAAGCATGGACCTAAAGAGGCTTCACGAATACAAACAGCAGCTTTTTTTCCTATTTTGTTTAATCCATCACCTAAACCAACAGTTGTTGTTGTTTTACCTTCACCTGCTGGTGTTGGGTTTATTGCAGTAACAAGGATTAGTTTTCCATCTTTTTTTCCACGCTGGGCTTTGATAAATTCTGCGCTTATTTTGGCTTTATCATGACCGAATGGCAAAAGATCTGCGTCCGGTATCCCTAACTTTGCACCTATTTCTTGAATTGGTTTTTTATTCGCTTCTCGAGCAATTTCTATATCAGTTTTATATGCCATTTTGAGTCCCATCAAAAAGAATTTCTTTGTTAGTTCTGACCTATTTTAACACTTAATGGACATTAAGTTTCCGACCTTATTAAATGTTTTATCGTCTTTAATGATGATTAGTTAGTTCAATCTTATCAGAGACATAAAAAAGCCCGCTTAAGCGGGCTTTAATTTATTTATCTGACTTATCATCTGATTCAGATGATTTCCGTGGTTTTTTTGAGGTTTTAGGAACCGCAGCTAAGCTTGGTTTTGTTTCCTTTTTATTATCTTCATCATCAGAAGATAATTTTTGGCCTTTGATTATCTTGTTTATCTCATCACCAGTTAAGGTTTCATATTCCAATAAGCCCTGAGCTAATCGTTCAAATTCTTTTTTCTTTTTCTTTAAAATCGATAATGCTTGAGCATAGCCGTCATCAATGAGTTTTTTAACCTCTTGCTCGATTAACTCTTTGGTTTTTGTAGAAATTGAGAAGCCACCAATATTACCACCAGCATATCCCTCATGTGCAGCTTGGTAATCTATATCTCCTATTTTATCAGACATTCCCCATCTCATAACCATTGCACGTGCCAAAGAAGATGCTTGCTGAATATCACCTGAAGGACCATTTGAAACGTCCTCTTCGCCCCATTTTAAAATTTCAGCAGCCTTACCCGCCATTGTCATCGCGAGTTTTTGTTTGCATTCATTCTTATGCCAACTAAGACGTTCAATTTCAGGTAAAGATACTACCATTCCCAAAGCTCCACCTCTTGGAATAATAGTTGCTTTATACACTGGATCGCATTTTTCCAGATTTAACCCTACTATTGCATGACCAGCTTCATGATATGCTGTATGTTCTTTTTGCTCATCCGTTAATACCATCGAACGACGTTCAGCGCCCATCATTACTTTATCTTTAGCAAACTCAAAATCTTCCATTGTAACAAAACGCTTGCCTGTCCGTGCAGCCGTTAATGCTGCCTCATTAACAAGGTTGGCTAAGTCAGCACCCGAAAACCCTGGTGTTCCCCTTGCGATTATTCGCAGATCTACATCAGGACCTAATGGTGATTTACGCGCATGAACATTGAGAATTTTTTCTCTACCTTTAATATCTGGATTTGGGACTTGAACTTGTCTGTCAAAACGTCCTGGCCGTTTTAAGGCAGGATCTAACACATCTGGACGGTTTGTTGCAGCTAGAAGAATCACGCCTTCATTTGCAGAAAATCCATCCATCTCAACAAGCAATTGATTTAATGTTTGCTCACGTTCATCGTTACCACCACCGTGACCTGCGCCACGATGACGTCCAACTGCATCAATCTCATCAATAAAAACTATGCAAGGAGCATTTTTCTTGGCTTGCTCAAACATATCACGAACCCTTGATGCACCCACACCGACAAACATCTCAACAAAGTCTGATCCAGAAATTGTAAAGAACGGCACACCAGCTTCTCCTGCAATAGCACGTGCTAAAAGTGTTTTACCAGTTCCTGGTGGACCAATAAGCAAAGCACCCTTCGGGATTTGGCCTCCAAGACGGCTAAATTTTTGAGGATCTCTTAAAAATTCAACTATTTCTTCTAGTTCTTCTTTTGCTTCATCAATTCCGGCAACATCATCAAAAGTTTTTCTATCTTCATTTTGATTTAATAATTTTGCTTTAGATTTACCAAAACCCATGGCTCCACCACGACCACCACCTTGCATGCGGTTCATAAAGAAAATCCAAACCCCTACAATTAAAACAAATGGTAATAAATACTGAAGAAATGATGCAAGTCCTGATTCTTGTTGTTTTACAGCTTCAATCTCAACATTATTATCTAATAAAGATTCCGTTATACCTTCATTGAATGGCCAGTTTGGGATGATTGAACGAAATTTACTATTATTAGCACCTAAAGTAATAGTTAAATTTTCCCCATCGATTTCAGCTGATTTAACGTCACCTTTTTCAATCATTTCAATAGCTTGAGAATACGGTATCTCATCAGAAGCTTTTGAAGACGAGTTACCACCAATGACTTGAAAAACTGCAATCAATAAAAGAAAAAGAACTACCCAAAAGGCAATATTCCGATTATTTCCCAAAATTTTACTCCTTAATTACGCAGGGAAGGACCTGCATTATTTTGTTTATAGATGTATAGTATTATTGAGAAGTTTCAATGCGTCACTATAGCTGAATAGAAATTTTGACTATCTTTTTCTAACACGCATTTCCAACCTGCATTCATATCAAGCATGGGAGCAGCTATCAGCAATTCATCTTTCCATATAGCTGGACTTCCTAAAATACTAATTCGAGACATATTGAGCTCTCTCCAATCTGGAAATTGCCTCAATCCTGCCTCACCAAGAGGGCCAATACTTAATTCCTCTTTTGATGATTTACTCTCTAAAATCCAACGCCCATCAAATTTTTCAGAAAAACTATTTGATTTAATAATTTTTGAAACTTCGCGACATATTTCAGCACTTCTACCATTTGATGTTACATGGCAGCCAGAAATGGTATGAGTTTTACAATTTAATAATTTTTTAATGCTTTCTGTGAGGGAAATAAATCTTGGCCGGTAAATTGATCCTGAAATCCACTTTAATATATGAGAATAAATGCGATTTTGTAGTTCAACAGGTAAAAGTTTAAATTCTTCTAAATCAAGCATTACTGTTCCCATTTTAGTGATTTCAGTAATGTTTTCTATTTTTTCTTTTGAAACTAATTCTAATGCATTTCTTGCTACACTCATTCTTTGAGCAGTTTCGTTTAAGCAGCTAATTGTGAGACCCATATTATTCAAAAAACTTTGAGCTTTTCTCATTTTAACGCGATCAAATTTCATATTCTCATTACTTGGATCATCAAACCATGTAATTTTATTTATATTTAAATAATCACGCAATTCAGAACGGTGGAATTCAAGAAGAGGACGAAACCAAAGCATACCTTCTTTGAGTATTGATGATGCCATTCCTGATAAACCGTCAACACCAGATCCTCTAGCTAATCTTAGCAAAAATGTTTCTGCCTGATCATCAGCTGTATGCCCAGTAGCAACAGCATCAAGTCCTAAACTATTTGCCCAATTTCCAATTAAACGATTTCGCGCAGATCTTGCGGCATCTTGTAAATTTCCTGATTTATCCCAATCTGTCCAATTCAATATTGTACATTCAATACCTAGACTGCGGCAAATATCTTTTACTGTTTGAGCCTCATTCAGAGATTCTTTTCTTAAGCCATGATCAACTGTTGCCACAAAAATTTTCTTATCATTTTTACAGGCCCACTCTTTTGTTAAATATAAAAGTGCAATTGAGTCACCTCCTCCTGAGACAGATAATCCTATGTTGTCTCCAGAAATTTGTATTTCAAAAGCATTCATTTTTTCAGTAAAGTTATTTAATATATCTTGTGAACTAGGTTTTATCACGAGCAGCCTAATATTTGCATTTCATATTGAGCTTCTTCAACAATTTGATTTCTAGGGAACCTTGCCTCCACTCGATTTAAGATATTACATGCTTCATTTATTTTCTGCATTTTACCTAAACTAATACCTACATTCATCAATGCTTTCGCTGCGTATTTACCATCTGGCTCTAATTTAAAGCTCTCAAGGTAGCTTTTTCCCGCTGCTTTCCACTCTTCTAATTCACTGAAGGCGTCACCTTTTGAATAGTGTGCTGCAGTAAGTAAAGGGCCACTTGGAATAACGTTAATTAATGAATCAAATTGAATAATTGCTAACTCAAAATTATTCTCATTTAATGGCATTAATGCAGTTTGATAACTAGCTTTAAGAGCTTTTGCAGCGTAATTACCATCTGATTCTAATTCATAACTTTTAAGATAACTTCTTAAGGCTGATTTCCAATCTTGCATTCCTGTAAATGCATCACCTCTAGAATAATATACTCCCGCTAAAAAAGTATCATCTGATGTAATATCTATTAATTTATCAAATTGTATCAATGCCACCTGAAAGTCATTTTGCTTTAACAATTCCAACGAAGCATCATAACTAGATTTAAGTGCCTTTTGGGCATACTTTCCATTTGGCTCCAAACTAAAGCTTTCAAGATAACTGTTTACGCCCTGATCCCAAGCAGTCAAACCAATAAATGCATCTCCTTTGGAATAATGCGCTGCTACTGTTAGAGGGCCATTTGGAAATGCCTTTATGAGTTTATCAAACTCTAATAAAGCTAACTCATAATTATTTTCATTTAGTAGTTTTAAAGCATTATCATAATTGGACTTTTCAGTAATAGCTAACTCAGCGTTTGTGTTTGAAGTCTTTACGCTTCCACCAATTACACGTGAATTACCAAGCAGAGATAAGTCCCCCCCCTCTAATTCTGTAATACGAAACTCTAAATCCCCAATTCTATTTGTTGCATCAAAAGCTATATTCTTTGTGTAGAATTGTAATTCTTCAATTATTCCAGTCAGGTTTCGCATTTCTTCTTCAATCGCGTCCAGCCTGTATAACACACTACCAGCAGATTTCTTTATACCAGATGCAACAATGTTCTCAGACGCTTCAATAGCTTCTTTTACAATAGAAGCTTTATTTTCAGCTAATTCTAAACGAATTTCAGAAATTTGTTCCGACAAATTATTTAACTCAGATTGAACAGTTGAAAGTTCTTTAGAGTTTGTTTCAAATATATTTTCAAGATTTTGAAATACTTCATCTTGTACGTTTGTAAGCTCCTGAGATCTATTATCAAAAATAATATCAAGATTCTCAGATAATTTCTCTTGAATTGCAGTTAACTCATCAGAGTTTTTTTCAAAGATTAGCCCAAGGTTGTCAAATACCTCTTGTTGAAAATTACTAAACTCTTTTGGAACATCTGCCGTCTCATCTAAAGATTCCTGAGCATAAGAATTAGTCGCCAATGGTACCAAAAAAGTTAATAATATGGCTTTTAAGAAGTTACTTAACATATGTTAATAGCCTAAACCTCCAGCGACTAGTGTCACCGAACGGCGATTTTTAGACCAACAAGCTTCGTCTGAACAAATAGCCAAAGGTCGTTCTTTACCAAATGTTACAGTATTAATACGAGAGTCAGTTAATCCTCTGCTAACTAAATAGTTTTGAACGGATGCAGCACGACGCGCACCAAGTGCTAAATTATATTCACGAGTTCCAGTTTCATCTGCGTGACCTTCAATCGTAATTGATTTATTAGGATTGTTTAACAACCACTCTGCTTGTTTATTAAGAAGGTCAGTTGCTTCTGCTGTTAATGATGATTGATCGACTAAAAATAATACAGTGTCACCAATTTCTTGATTAAAATATTCTACACCTGCTGGATCAAGCGATGATTGTAAAATGCCATTATTGCTTCCAAATCCACCCGTAGATCCATCTGGGCCACATGCGGTAAGGCCTAATAAGGCTAATGCCGTTAATGTAATTTTTATTGAGGTCATTTTGCTCTTCCTCTTAAATAAGTGCTGTACGCAACTTTTTGTTAATTTAATTATTAATTTATAATAGTAGGTAATAGATTTTATTTCAACAAGCCTGACCATGAAGGGTCAGAACCATTTTGGATTGTCTTTACACGCTTTAAATTTCGACCCGTCACATCCACTGAGAAAATTTCCGGGGCACCATTTGTTCCCGCAGACTCTCTGAAAAACATAATAACACGCCCATTAGGAGACCAAGTAGGCCCTTCATCTAAAAATGACGCAGTTAAAAGACGCTCATTACTGCCATCTGTTCGCATTACTCCAATATGAAATCGCCCTTGGCTAATTTTAGTAAATGCAATCATATCTCCTCTTGGAGACCAAACTGGCGTACCATAACTGCCTTTACCAAAACTTATTCGGGTTGCATCACCGCCTGATGAAGACATTATATAAATTTGTTGCCTTCCGCCTCTATCAGATTCAAATACAATTTGCTTACCATCTGGTGAAAAACTTGGTGCTGTATCAATTGAAGGGCCAGAGGTTAATCGTGTTTTACGGCGAGATTCTAAAACTACTGAATATATGTCTGTATTTCCACGATCTGTTAAGGACATTACCACATTTCTTCCATCAGGTGAAAATCTTGGCGCAAAAGTCATTCCAGGCTGATCATCTAAGACACGCTTGTTCAATGTATCAACATTCATTAAATAAACTTTTGGCACTCCAGTTTCGTAACTTGTATAAACAATTTCTTCATTATTTGGAGAAAACCTTGGTGCTAATACAATATCATTATCATCTGTTAAAAATCTACTGTTGGCTCCATCATAGTCCATAATTGTAAGTCGTTTTTTTCGAGCATTTTTTGGACCTTGTTCGGATATATATACAACTCTGCTATCAAAATAAGCAGCTTCACCAGTCAAACGTGAATAAACAGCGTCCGATATTTTATGAGCCATTCTACGCCAATTCCCAATAGAAGCTTGGAACTGAAGACCTTCACCCAAAGGTTTTTGCGCAAATACATCAAACAAACGAAACTGGAGTATTAATTTATCGCCTTGAATATTTACAGACCCTGTAATTAAGGCGTCTACATTAATAACTCTCCAATCAGAAAACTTCACAGGGTTATTAAAATTTGTATTCGCAGAAACATGTGCTGACCTTGGAATTTCTCTAAACAATCCAGAACCGACTAAGTCAGCCATTATAACAGATGTAATCTGATCAACATACTGTGGAGTGGTATCTCCTATCGCCGTAAATTGAGATAAAGCAATTGGCATAGGCTTAATAATACCTTGAGTAATTTCAATCATAAGAGGCTTTGTTTCAGCACTTAAAGTTAAAACTTTTGACATAAAAAACACCAAACCAATTATAACTATTTTTATAAAATATTTCATTAACGTCCCATATTTTTTGGATTAAATTTTAAATTTAGCTCTTTCCAACCATCATATATTTCTGGATCTAATTCATTATAAGGACTGCAACGTATAACAGCTCTTCTTGCAGCTTCGAATGCTTGTAGAGACCCAACCCCAGAATTTGGTGTTAAATTTACAGGACTTTCGACTAATTTACCATCAATATCAAACTTCAGTCCCAAGATCATAACGTTAGTCAAACCATTTTCAACCCCAACAGGAGGATTCCAACATAGTCTCATCTTATTTCTAATAATATTTCCTACACTTTCTTTTTGTGCGGGAGTTAAATTCAAAAATGGCTCTGGTTCTTTTTTTTCTTTTAAGCTCTCTAAAATACTTTCAGCGGTTGTATCTTTTTCAGCTTCAACAACTTCTTTAGGTTTCAATTTTGGCTTTATAGCAATCTCTTTTGTAGTTTTTAAATTCTTAGGCCTACTTTTTGGTTTTGAAGTTCTACTGGGCACTAAATCACTTTTTTGTTCCTCAGCTTCAGTTACAATCTGTGTTGTACTTTCTTCTGCTGGAGTATTTTCATTTAACTCAATTTCTAACTTTTCTTCATCGGCTCCATTCACCTTCTCAAATGAAGTATCTTCTAACGCACCAATATCAGCAGGCTCTTCTGGGGCTTCATTAGAAACATCAGAAATAATCTCTGCCGCTTTTGGTGCTGCATTTTCATTGAATTCGGGGGTTAACTCTCCAAGATTATCTTCATCTGCAATTGGTGCAATAAGGTCAGAATCTGATTCATTAATAATTTCTTGCACTTCGGGTTCTGGCTCTGGCTCTTGTACTTCGAGTTCTGGTTCGGGTTCTGGCTCTGGCTCTTGTACTTCGAGTTCTGGTTCGGGCTCTGGCTCTGGCTCTGGCTCTTGTACTTCGGGTTCTGGCTCTGGCTCTTGTACTTCAGGTTCTAGTTCTGGCTCCTGCACTTCGGGTTCTGGCTCTGATTGAAATACTGGCATATTTTCTTTTGTTAACAGTTCAAATTCTTCCAAAGATATCAAGCTTACTTCAGAAATTTGTATTGGATTTTCTTCGTCTGAACTAAAAATTGGCGCCCCAAAAATTGCAATGCTAATAAGTATTGCATGAGCAGTTCCTGATATCTTAACGCCTATATCCACTATACAGACCTAAGGATCTGAGCCATCTAACTTTGGCCCACCTGCGTCTGTAACTAATCCAATATTGTTAAATCCAGCAGCATTTAGCGCACCCATCACTTCCATAACTGCAGCATAGTTGACTGAAGCATCAGCCCGTAAAAAAACTTTGTTATTAGTTCTTTCTTCTGCGACAGCAACTAGCTTTTCTATTAAATTTTCGTTCTTTATTTCAATGTTTTGCAATACAATTTTGCCTTCAGACGACAAAGCTATTGTTAGCGGTTCTTCTTGTTCTGTTGCTAATGGCTGCGCTGCAGATTTTGGCAATTCAATCGGGACACCAACCGTCAACATAGGTGCTGCAACCATAAATATTATCAATAGAACAAGCATAACATCAACAAATGGAGTTACATTAATTTCAGCCATAGGGCGATTTTTGGCATGACCTCTGCGACGCTTACCCCCTCCACCTCCTCTTGGCGATACTGATGCACCCATAATTAGCTCCTATGAATCAAGTTGGCGTGATAAAATTGTTGAAAATTCATCCGCAAAACTTTCATACCCACCGACTAATCTATCAGCATCAGCTGATAATTTATTATAGAATATCACTGCAGGGATAGCAGCTAATAATCCTAGCGCCGTAGCAACCAAAGCTTCAGCAATACCAGGGGCAACAACTGCTAAGTTAGTATTCTGTTGAATTGCTATTTCTTCAAAGGCATTTTTTATACCCCAAACTGTCCCAAAAAGGCCTATGAATGGAGCTGTTGACCCAACGGTTGCCAAAAATGTTAGGCCATTATTTAAAATTTCACTTTCACGTGCAATTGCTACATCCATTGATCTATCTATTCGCTGTTGAGCACCCCCAATTAAATCCTCACCACGGTGAGACCTTTCCCATTCACTCATCGCTGCGACAAAAATCTTCTCACTTGCGCCTGTTGGATCTGAACCAACTCGCTCATATAGTTGATCTAATGGAGCACCTGACCAAAAAGCCTTATCAAAAAGATGTGCATTTTTACGCGCTTTTCTATAATTAATAAATTTTTGAATTATAATTGACCACGACCATATTGATGAAAATATCAACATTAACATCACTATCTTAACAGTAAAAGTTGCGCGTAAATATAAAGCAAGGACAGAAAAATCAATTTCTGACGCTGCAGTTAGTGCTTCAGTTTCCATAATACTGCTCATTCTTCTTGGGGCTGTTATTTATTAACAACGCATTTATTATGAATCTTAACATAACCAGATTGCATATAAAAACTATATTTTTGTTATTTAGATGCACCTTAAGCGGCAAATTGCTTTAACTTTTGAATTATATCATTTGGCAATCTAACTGGGCGCCCGCTAAGTGTAACGTGTGCAATTGTTACATGCGATGAAAATAGTAATAAATTTTCATTATAAACACATTGATTGAATTCAATCTTTGCACCAGAAAGATTAACTAATTTAGTTTCAACTTTCAATTTATCATCAAGTTTTGCTGAAGCGTGATATTCTGCATTTATCTTTTTAACAACAAAGATGCAGCCTAAATCCTTTAACAAAAGTTGATCAATACCAGCATCTCTAATCAAAGAAGAGCGGCCTCGTTCTATAAATTTGAAATAGTTAGCATAATAAACGATTCCTGCCAGATCTGTATCTTCATAAAAAATACGAAAATCAAAATTATGTATCATTAATTCATACCTGACAAAAATATATTTGATCTTGCAAGTAATCTTAATGCATGACTTTTGTCATGAGAGGCGACTGGTAAGATCGGATCATAAGCAGCTCGAACCAGTGCTGCATATTTTGGTTTTGGTATACATAAATTATTTTGAGATATTTGTGCTATAGGACTTTCATTAATAAACGCATTGGCAGAAAACAAAGCAAGGCATTGGAATGTTTCTCCAGTTGCTAGTGCTTGTATCGACATCTCGGCTGTTTCATCAGATACTTTTATCAACTGAACACACATTTTAATCCCACCCTCAGGATCAAAAGAAAAAATTCTATAACTTTTAGTGGATGAAAATTGAAGTTTTTCTACAATGTCTTTAATGTTTGGTATAAGTTCCTGAAGGTCAGGTACAGATAAAACTTCGCTCCATTCTTGACAAAAAAACCACATAAAATTAGCACCAAGTTCTGGATCAGTCTCTTCAATTTTATTGCCAGTAATACCCACAGTTGTGACTATCGAAGATTTTAAATGAGTTAATGTTTCATCATCAACGCCAAAAACTATAGGAACTATTGGACGATTCCAACGAGCAAAATGAAATGTGTTATTATCACCTGTGAAGAGAGCTTCAATTTCCTCAAGACTTAAGCTTTCAGTCATCACTTGCCGCCTACAAACAAATCAGATTGATTTATAGATTTTGGCGCTCTCATCCCTAAATGGCTCCAAGCTTTTTGCCCAAGCATTCTACCTCTCGGAGTTCTCTGAATTAAACCCTGTTGCAAAAGAAACGGCTCAACAACTTCCTCGATCGCATCACGAGACTCAGACAGTGCTGCAGCAATAGTTTCAATGCCGACAGGACCACCAGCATAATTCTCTGCAACCATACGTAAATAGCGCCTGTCTGCTCCATCCAAACCCAAATCATCTACACCCAAACGAGTTAAAGAATTATCAGCAAGTTCTTTTGATATAGTCCCATTACCTTCAACCGTTGCAAAATCCACAACACGGCGCAATAACCGCCCCGCAATTCTTGGAGTTCCCCTAGCACGCCGTGCAATTTCCTTTGCTCCATCTGCTGATGCTTCAATACCCATTAATCTTGCTCCACGTTCAACAATCAAACACAGTTCATCAACAGTATAAAATTCTAATCTTGTTGGAATGCCAAAACGATCACGTAATGGTGTAGTTAACAAACCTAATCGTGTTGTTGCCCCAACCAATGTGAATGGCTGCAAATCAATTCGTACAGAACGTGCAGCAGGCCCTTCTCCAATCATTAAATCAAGTTCAAAATCTTCTAATGCTGGATACAAGACTTCTTCAACAACTGGGTTTAACCTATGTATTTCATCGATAAATAAAACATCTCGTTCTTCTAAATTTGTTAAAATAGCGGCCAAATCACCAGCCTTTGCTAATACTGGGCCAGAGGTCATTCGAAAATTTACGCCAAGTTCTTTTGATATAATTTGCGCAAGCGTTGTTTTGCCTAAACCTGGTGGGCCATAGAACAATGTATGATCCATAGCTTGGCCTCTTTTTTTCGCACTTTCTATAAACACTTTCAAATTAGCCCGAGCTTCTGCTTGTCCAGTAAAATCATTTAAATTTTGTGGCCTAAGAGCACGATCAACATCGTCTACTAAAGGCTCTGGGCGTAAATTTGGATCTGGATCTATCATATCTTTCATTAGCCTATCGGCCTTTTGGTGCCAAGAGCTTGAGTGCAGCCTTGATTATTTCTGTAGAAATTGAACTAGGTATTTCACTAGTCACTTGAGCGATAGCTCCTGCAGCATCCCCATGTGCATATCCTAAATTTATTAAAGCAGATAATGCATCAGCTTGTGCACTAGCCTCTGATTTTCTATTTTGGTTTTTTACCGGTGTATCAACAGGCGTTTGAACATCAATAACCATACTTTCATCTGCTTCGACAACTGCTGATCCTTCACCACCCATAGCCATTATTTTCGGCGCTTTATCTTTTAATTCAGTTATAACCCTTTGTGCTATTTTTGGGCCTATACCTTGGGCTGATTTAATCGCATTAACATCACCAAGTGCTATGGCTTTCGACACCCCATCAGTTCCCAGTGTAGAGGCTATAGCTAAAGCAGCTTTTGCCCCAACACCTTGAACTGTAGTTAATAATTTATGCCACTCTTTATCTGCTAATGTTGTAAACCCAAACAGTTGCAGATTATCTTCACGAACAAGTAAATCAGTATATAAAGCTACGATACCTCCTCGAGACGGCAAACCAGATAAGGTACGCTCCGAACAATAAACCATATACCCTACGCCTTGAACATCCACTAAAACATGATCAGTCCCACGATAATCCACACGGCCAGTTATTTTTCCAATCATGCTACCCCCTGTGCTCGCGCAATAGCCGCATCTAATTTACCCGAAAATTGAGCATGGTGTGCATGACAAAGAGCTATAGCCAGTGCGTCAACTGCATCTGGTCCAACAAAGCTCATTCCAGGAAATTGCATTTGAACCATATGTTCAACTTGCTTCTTATCAGCATGCCCAACGCCCACAACGACTTTCTTAATAGTGTTTGGTGCATATTCTGAGACATCTAATCCAGCCTGCGCAGGAGCAAGCAAACAAATACCCCGAGCCTGTCCTAATTTTAGCGTTCCCGCACCATCTTTATTTACAAAAGTTTTTTCAACTGCTGATGTTGTTGGTTTATATTTCTTTATGACATCTGTTAACTGATTATGTAATTCTAACAATCGCTCAGCTAATGTACCAGTTGAAGATTTACAAACACCATCAGCAATATGAGTGATTTTTGGGCCAAGCACATCTACAACACCCCAACCTAAATTTCTCAATCCAGGATCAATACCAAGAACACGCATATTAATATTCCATTTTATTTTTACATATAGCACGAAACAAGAACATTCGCCAAGTGTTGAATTTATTTAATTTAAAAACAGTAGTTTATATGATCTGATAAGCTATGCGTAGATTGCAAAACGGGAATGCGCAAATATCATTGGTAAATAGACAAACAGAAGCCTAGATGAGCATCAATGACATTCACTGATAATAGGATTTTATCATGGCTTACTTCACAAACACATCAACTCATCCATTTGGCTCAGTTACTATTTTTCGCATTACTAGTTTTATCGAAATTAACGCAGAAAAAGCACTTAAATGGTATCAATCTCGTCAAACAAAAATCGTTCTATCAAAATTAACAGATCGTGAATTAAATGACATTGGTCTTTCACGAAGCGACATAAATAATATTAAATAATATTATAATACTATTTTAATTTCGATGACTTTTATATTTTACGCCAAACAAATTCACATCTGTTTGGCGTTTTATTTTAGAGAGCATTTAAATCTTACGAAGTGTTAAAATTGACCATTCTGCTATTTGTATATGATCAATCAATTCAAATTCTTCATCTCTATAAGCCTCAATAACTGCATCTGCTTGAGTACTTAGTAATCCTGATAAAATTACATACCCTCCTTCAGAAGAGTTTTTCGACATGTCAGGTGCAAGTGCTACGAGTGGACCTTTTAATATATTCGCTAAAATCAAATCATAAGGAGCCGCTGCCCTTAACTCAGGGTGATCAAATCCTGCACAAGTTATAACATCAATACGATCACTTAAGTCATTTGCAATTGCATTTGCTTTTGATGTTTCAGTCGCTATTTCATCTATATCACTGGCCAATACCTTACCTGGCCAGCACAATGCTGCAGCCATTGCAAGTACCGCAGTCCCACAACCTATATCTACTATATTTTTTCCAATAAACCCTGTTTTAACCAACTTATCCAAAGCAGTCAGGCATCCTTTAGTTGTTCCATGATGTCCAGTTCCAAATGCCATGGCAGCTTCGATTAGTAACGGCTTACAATTATTAGGTACCTTCTCAGCATCATGCGAGCCATATACAAAAAAATCACCTGCTTCTACAGGTGCTAATTCACGCCTCACTTCGGCAACCCAGTCTTTATCTGGAACTTTTGACACCACAAATGGTTTGGATCCATGTACGGTGGATAATATTAAAAGTTCAATTTCGTTTGGAGCGTCTATAAAATAAGCCCCAACTTCATATAGCCCTGATCCATCCTCAATTTCAAAAACGCCAACACCATAGGGCGCATTTTCCAAATTCTCTAATGCAAGACCTAAATCATTAGCAGCGTCTTTGCCCTTAAGTGTTGTAAGTGATGTATATGTTGGCATTTTTATTCTCGTTTTTGTTCGCGATATGCCAGATATAAGTTTAGGTCAAGCATCCACACCAATAGGGCAACTAATTCCAGTCCCTCCAATTCCACAATAACCATCAGGATTTTTTGCAAGATATTGTTGATGGTAAGTCTCTGCATAGAAAAATTCTGGCGCATCTAATATTTCAGATGTAATTGTTCCAATATTATTTAAATCCAATCTTTGCTGATACAAATTCTTACTCGCAAAAGAAGCCATTCTCTGATCAACGTCATAACAATAAATTCCAGAACGATATTGTGTACCTTGATCATTTCCCTGTCGCATTCCTTGTGTAGGATTATGACCTTCCCAAAACACTTTTAACAAACTTTCAAATGAGATAATGGATTTATCAAATACTACATACACAACTTCATTATGCCCAGTCATCCCAGAACATACTTCTTCGTATGTTGCATTGGGCGTATGCCCTGCTGCGTAGCCAACCGCAGTAGTCCAAACACCTTCAATGTTCCAAAATATTCTTTCTACGCCCCAAAAACAACCCATCCCAAACATAGCCTCAGCAAATCCTTCAGGTAGAGGCCCCTTTATGGGTGTATTTAATACAAAATGTTTTGATGCAGTTTCAATTTCATAATCTCTTCCAGGCAAAGCATTCTTAGAGTTTGGAATTTCTACAGGTCGTTTAGTGAAGAACATTTTGAGATCCTTAATATTTAACAGTAGTTTAATTAATCATACTTTATATGACTTTTTTATGTAATTTTTCAACTCTACTAATAAACCACCAACCAAAAACAACACTTATAATACCAGCAAAAATATATGCTAATCCCTGCCCATATACCACACCTGCAGAACCATAAAATGCAGCGCCAAATATACAAAAAGGTAACATGACCACACCATCTTTTACCCAATTAAACAATGTAGAATATAATGGTTTTCCTAAGTTATTAAATGAAGCATTTGATACATAGAGCGCTCCTGCGAATATGTAACTTCCTGCAGCTATATAATTAAATGCCTTTACTACATCTGCCGCACCATCACTTAAATTAAACACACCTAAAATAAATGGTGTTAATATCACCAGCATTCCCCAGATAAGGAATACATAAAAAGTAGAGAAAAGCAGGGCATCTCTGTATGAACTCCTCACACGGTCAAACTTATTTGCACCAAAATTTTGCCCAATAATACCTCCAATTGCTCCCGAAAGAGCAAAAACACCTCCAAAGGCCACGACAGTAACTCGCCCAAGAACAGCCCAACCTGCCATAGCAGATTCACCAAATTCTGAAATAACACTCGTTGCAAACATATTACCAGTTGGTGATGCTAATTGAGTAAGGATCGTTGGGATGGCAATCATTGCAAAAGGTAAATACCATTTTTTTACGTCTTGAAAATTTATACTTGCTGCTAAATCTTTTACTTTTATTACGAAGTAAATTGCTAATATTGCAGACACCACTCTTGCGACAGACACTCCAAGTGCTGCACCCTGAATACCCATATCAAATCCAAAAATAAACAATGGATCAACAATTGCAGCGACAATGCCTGATGAAATCGTAACCATCATTGATCGTATACCATCGCCTTCCGCACGAAGTACGGCAGAGCCTATCATTCCCATGGCCATAATAGGCAATGAAGGAACAGAAATTAATAGAAAAGTTGAGGCAGTTTCTAGTGTACTGCCACTGGCACCAATAGATACTAAAATTTCTTTATTGAAAATCAATAAAACAATTACTGCGATTGATAATAATATAAATGTTAATAATGCAAAAACGGTAGTCTGTTTTCGAGCATCTTCCCAATTTTCAGCCCCTAATGATCTCGAGACTAAGGCAGTGGTTGCTATCATGAATGCTATTCCAACAGAGATTGTGAAAAACTGAACTGTCCAAGCAAAGCCCATTGCTGCCATAAAACTTTCATTCTCAAGTCTTGAAACCCAAAATAGAGTTATAGCATCAATTAAGAACATAAATGTTAAACCAATCATGCCCGTAGTAGTCATTACTGCTACATGGCGCATTGTAGATCCTGTAGTGAACCTGGCTTGCCTCTTCATAATTTTATTCTCTGCTTTGAGAAAATAGTCTCATTTGTGGCACTTGGTTTTTTTGGAATGCAAAAAGATAAAGCAAGTGATATTGCTGCTATTCCAGAAGCCACAATAAAGACAAATGCAGGAGAATATAGCCAAATATAACCAAGCAATGCTGGTAAAACCACAGCTCCAATATGATTAATTGTAAAAGCTACTGCTGCCGTTGATGCTATATCTGCTGGATCAGCAATCTTTTGAAAATATGTCTTTTGAGCAATTGATAATCCAAAAAATAAATGGTCAAGAACATATAATGTAGCAGCCAGTGCTACACTCCATCCAAAAACATAAACGCCACCATATGCAGCGAAAATTATGATTAATCCAAAATATTCAAATATAAGAGCATTACGCTCACCAAACTTTTGAACGATACGCCCAATAATCGGACCAAATAACATATTTGCAATATAGTTTATTAAGAACAAAACTGTAACTTCATGAACTTGAAATCCAAATTTTTCAACCATCATAAATGCAGCAAACACAATGAAAATTTGTCGCCGTGCACCAGCCATAAACTGAAGTAGATAAAATAACCAATATCGTTTTCTTAAGATCAACGTTGAATTTTGAATTGTTGGACCCTGAAACCTTGGATATGCAAAATAACAAAACATGGCTATTAAAATAGTAATACTACCACTAATTAAGTAGAGCTTATTATAATCCCACCCAAAATATTTCCAAGCAATAGCAACCCCACCATATGCAATTAATGATCCTGCTGATCCAACAGCAAGAAGCCAACCTAATGTTTGGGGTGCTCTATCTTTTGGAATCCATTGCAATTCTAAACTTTGTTTTACAGTTTCATAATAATGAAAACCAAGGCTAGATATAAATGTTGTTATTAACAATCCACCAAAAGTTGGAAACCATGCAGTGACAGCAACTGCAGCGCCAAGCATTATCAATGAAACGATTGCTAAAATTTGTTCACGCATTATCCAAAGAACTACAATCACAGCAACAGCAAAGAAGCCCGGTATTTCCCTTATGCTTTGAAGCCAACCTAAATCTGAGCCATCAAAATTTGCACGCTCATGTACAAAATTATTCAATAATGCCATCCATGTAGCAAAACCCATATGCATTCCAAAAACCATCAAAGCCAATAAAGCTATTGGCCGCCTCCAAAATGGAAGAGTATGTGCATTTTGTGTAAGAACGGTGTTTGTATTCATATAGATATTACCTATCACAAACGAGGAAAAGAACTATGTATGATATAATTCTTTAACCAGAAAAAACAAAAGCCGCACAAAATTGTGCGGCTTTGAAAATTCTATAGTACTAAATTTAGTTTTTAGCGTAATATTCAACAACTAAATTTGGCTCCATGATTACTGGATATGGTACATCCGCAAGAACTGGGGTACGAACAAATTCAGCTTTCATTTTTGATGCATCAACATTTATGTACTCAGCAAAATCACGCTCTGCAGATGCGAGAGCTTCAATTACAAGTGCCATTTGACGTGATTTTTCACGAACTTCAATTACATCACCTTCTTTAACTCTGTATGAAGGTATATTTACTTTTTTACCATTAACAGTCACGTGCCCATGGTTAACAAACTGTCGCGCAGCAAAAACTGTTGGTACAAATTTTGAACGATACACTACAGCATCCAAACGACGCTCAAGCAATCCAACAAGATTTTCACCTGTATCACCATTTACTCGAACAGCTTCTCCGTAAATACGACGAAATTGCTTTTCTGTTAAATCGCCATAATAACCTTTAAGCTTTTGCTTAGCACGCAATTGGATACCAAAATCAGATAATTTTTGCTTACGGCGTTGGCCATGTTGACCTGGCCCATATTCACGACGGTTTACTGGAGATTTTGGTCGACCCCAAATGTTTTCACCCATGCGGCGGTCTAGTTTATGTTTGGCAGCTGTACGTTTAGTCATACGCTGGACTCCTTAAATTAAAATAAGAGCGCTTTCCTTTCCCTTAGCTGAAATGCCTTGGGCGACAGGTAACTTCTTGCGAAGGCCACAAACACCAATATGGTCACCAATATTTGGCGATGAGCGGCTTATATAGGTACCAATGGCAGAGTCAACGCTTTGTGTATAAGTTTTTCCCATTGACCAAGTCTTAAGGGAATACCAAGATTACTTTATGATTTTTAAAGAACACATATTGCACTTTCCAATACCTTTTGATCCATCTGTTGGAGAAAATATGAAGTCAGTATATAGTGACCTACCATCTGAAACTCAAAAATTAATCAGAGGGGTTGCAGGCAGTAGTTCTTATTTAAAAAAACTATTAGAGCAACATAGTGAGTGGTTGTTAACTCATTGGGAATTCAGTCCTGATAACGCCATTCTAGCGGCTCGTAAATTAGATGGCAATTTAGACATTGCATTAAGAATTGCAAAAGCAAGAACAGCTTTAGTTTTAGCTTTAATAGACTTATCTCACTTGCGCCCACTTGAGTGGATTACAGAGAACCTAACAAATTTTGCTGATTTTGCAGTTCAATCAGCATTAAAAAGCGAATTAGAACTTTGCGTCTCAAATAGCAAAATCAAGAAGAAATTTCTTGATGAAAATAATTCAGCTGGAATATTTGTTTTAGCAATGGGAAAAATGGGAGCGCATGAACTCAATTATTCATCTGATATTGATTTAATTTTTTTATTCGATGGTTCTCAATTTCCAGAAGAAGAAATATCAGATTATCGCTCAATATTCATAAAAATTACACAAAAAGTTTTTTCTCTTATTTCTAAAAATACTGCACATGGATATGTTTTTAGAACTGACCTAAGATTACGTCCAAATCCTTCAGTAACCTCAGTATGCCCTACTATGCAAAGCGCTGAAGCATATTATATTCGTGAAGGGAGAACCTGGGAACGCGCCGCGTTTATAAAAGCACGTGTTTGTGCTGGAAATAAAACGATTGGGAACAATTTCTTGCAAAGAATGCAAAAGTTTATTTGGAGACAGGAATTAGATTTTGCAGCAATTGGGGAAATTGAACAGCTTTTAATTCAATCTCGCCAACACAAAGAAATATCTGGTCCAATAACGGTTGAAGGTCATAATCTTAAGCTTGGGCAAGGTGGTATAAGGGAAATTGAATTTTTTGCTCAAGCCCATCAACTGATTTATGGAGGCAGGCACCAAGATTTAAGGCAAATTTCAACCCAGGGTGCTCTCCAAGCACTATCTGATCAAAACCGCATTACTCCAAAAATAGCTAAAATATTAATTACAGCATTACGCCAGCATAGAAAAATTGAACATCGAATTCAAATGCTTCGAGACACACAAAGTCATTCAATACCAACTAATCTAGAAGAACTAGAACGCCTTTGTGCATTATCTGGATACGTAAAATTAGAAGATTTCAAAGATGATATCATAGCAGAACTTCGTAAAACACATTCTGCTACTAAAACTTCATCTAGAATAATTAAAAAAAATACTTCACCAACTGACCAACAAAAAATACGTTTTGATGAATGGCGAAAACTGCAAGCTTTTAAATCAGAAAGAGCCGTTGAGGTTTTTGAAACACAGTTGCAATATATTTGGAATTACGCACAAAAATCTAAGAACCCAAATGAAGTACTAGATTATTTTGGATATTTTTTATCAGGCTTAACTTCTGGCGTTCAATTATTTTCACTTTTTGAACGTAGACCAGATATTTTAGAAAAAGTTATTTACGTAACAAGCTTATCTAAACAATTGGCTGATGCTTTAGCAAAGCAAGTAAGCGTATTGGATGGTCTTGCAGACACTGGCCCTGACGCAATACCATCTAACTTAACTGGCTTTCAAAAAAGCTTACAAGCTAGATTAATAAATACCAAAGATTTTGAAACCTCTTTAACAAATACAAGAGCTTGGAAATCTGAGGAACATTTCAAAATTATTTTTGCTCAACTTACACAAATCATAACACCTCAACGCGCTGAAAAAGCTTATTCAGATTTAGCACAAACGTGTTTAAACTTATGCTTGGATCAAGCTCTTTGCGAAACAAAAAGACGGTTTGGCGAAATTCCTGGAAGTTCTGTAGCAATCTTAGCAATGGGCAAAATGGGCTCTCAAGAAATGAGTTGTACTTCTGATTTAGACATTATTGTGATTTATGATGGCAACCCTGACTCAGTTTCGAGTTTTAAAGAACTCGATATAAGGACTTATTTCCAAAAAGTTACACGAACTTTAATTAGTGGTTTATCCTCATCAATGTCTTACGGAAGATTATACGAAGTTGATATGCGGCTTCGTCCATCTGGTAGGGCTGGTACTGTCGCTACAAGTTTAGAAGGTTTTGTAAATTACCAAAAAACCAAAGCATGGCTTTGGGAAAAACTTGCTTTAACTAGGGCACGGGTTGTGGCTGGAGATAAAAAACTTTGTAGCGAAATTAATAAGGCATTAATTGATATACTTGATCAGAAAAATGATCCGAGAGAAATCTCTATTGAAGTAAATGAGATGAGACTAAGAATTTCCAAGTTAGAGATAGATATCAAACAAAAATGGCAAATTAAAAAACTTCTTGGAGGTATTTTAGATTTAGAACTTCTCTCGCAAAGTTTAACCTTATTAATCAAAGGAAAAAATCGCAAACCATCTGACCAATTAAAAAATGCTTTTGATAAAAGAATTATAAGCAAAAGTGATTATGATGTTTTATTCAACTCATTGGAACTCTTTAGTGTAATTGAACATTTAAAAAGATTATTGGGAATTAAAGAATTTAAATCAGATAGTTTAAGCACACCAGCTGTTGAATTATTTATAAATAATACAGGCATTGAATCAATCAATCACATCGGGCAAGAAATTGAAAAAAGTTTAAGCGAAAATTCTGATTTAATACAAAAATTAATATCTGAACTTAAATAAATGTTATTTAAATAAATACCCTTCACAGCTTTTTGATAATCCCCCATTAGATAACTGGCTCATGTGCCAAGCTAATACCTGATTACTGGATAAGACAGGTTTTCTAATTTTTTCTTCAATGCTTTTTATAACAGGAAGTGTATTTAAATTAGTGCATGATAAGAAAATCGCGTCAACATCTTGTCTACCTAATTCAACAGCTGCATCCGAAATAGATACAGTGCTAATTTTAACAACTCTTTCTTCTATTTCTTCGTTAAAACTTCCAAAAATTGGTGTCTCCACGCCAGATAAAAATAAAGTTTCTCGAAGCCCAGTACTTACTGCTTCTACATATGGGGATAAAAAACCAATTCGTTCTATTCCAAGATGCCTACACGCAGCAATTAAAGCACTCACAGGTTCTGTAACATGTTTAGTCTTGCATCTATCTTTAACAATTTTTGCAATATTTTCAGCTCCAATAACTGAAGTGCCAGACGTGCACCCATAACCAACAACATCAAAATCTACCGCATTGGGTAATAAAGATACTGCTATGGGTAAATCTTTTTCCATCTGCTTTAAAGTTTCAGTAGTTACCGTGGCTGCTGATGGGATTCGAGATATGTGAAGGTTTACTTCTGGCTCAAATTGCTGACGTGCATCTAATTCAATTCTTTGATCCGCTTGCAATACAATTAAACCCATTGATGGATTATGGCTTTTTTCCAATTTATATGAAAAATTATTCATCAAATAATAACCATCTCTTTATAAAATGTTGAAAGTTTTTCCACACCATCTTTTCGAATTACAATATTTTCTTCATGAACCATAATGCGACCATCTATAGTTTCTATTGATGGTTCTAATGTTAAAACCATTCCTTCTAAGATTTCAGTATGATCATCAGGAATAAAAGATGGCCATTCTGTCAATTGCATTCCTAATCCATGACCAAATCGACCTGCTTCTAAAGCTTTTCCTGCTCCTGTAATTTTTGCCATTGCATGGAAAATATCCGCAGCTGTTGATCCACTTTTTGCAACTTCTAATCCTGCCATAACAGCATCAACTAGATAACTATGACAAGATATAACGCGGGGATCTGGCGTACCCATAGAAAAATTCCTATCAAAATCACAAAAGTAACCATCCCACATCAAACCAGTATCCAACATAAGAATATCGCCATCTTTAATTTGAATATCTGCAGCTGGAGAAATAACATCATAGTAACCCCCAGCGCCTAGTCCCATTGAAACATAAGGAACACTATCAGCACCTGCCTCTAAACACGCAGATTGAAATTTGCGATTAATATTTGATTGTGTCATTCCTATTTCTGCAAAATCTTTGACTGAATTAAATGCATTGTCCGCAATATTACATGCATGCCTGATCTTGTTTATTTCAGCTTCTGATTTTACCATGCGAAGTTGACGAACAATCCCATAATCAGATGATATATCTACTTCTTCAGATAACTTTTTCATGTCTGCATACGGCATACGAACATGAGATTCTAATCCATCTGGGATTCCTATTCTTCCATCTTTAGCCACTTCATTTAAAGTATCTATCAAAAGGCCAATACCATCATCAACCATGTTTGGAGCAAGCCATGTTCTGATATCATCTATCCAAGTTGAATTCATCAAAGAATATCCAATACTTGGTATTACAGCGATTGGCTTTCCAGAGGCTGGAACAATTAGAAACCACGGCCGTGCAGGACTTTGCCAGAATTGCGTAAGAAATCCTGTGAAATAACGAACATCAGGTTCTGTGGTCAGCAACAAAGCTGATAAATTATTTTTTACCATCAAGCCTTGAGCTAAACTAACGCGGTTTTGAAATTCTTTGTCTAAAAAACCCCTTTGCATCATTCATCTGGTCCTTCTGATAATATGCACAGAACACGTGCATCTGCTGGAAGATCTGACATCATCATAGCTGCAATTCCAGCGCCACCTGATGAAGATGTATCTAAGTTATATTTAGGCAATACTTTTATTGCATCCAAACATTCTTTTTCAGTCAATGTGACAAAACTATTAGCATCCCGAGATAAACCAGCTAATGCAATTAATGAAGCTTCTTTACAATCAAGTCGACCCATATCAGAAACTGGCCCTGAAGTAGAAACAAACTTCCCCTCAACAATTGAATTTGTTAATGCCGGTGCATATGCAGGTTCAACAACAGTAATAATCGGCACATCGCCCCAGGCATTTCGAAAACATGCAGCCATTGCTCCAGCCATACCTCCAACACCTGCCTGTAAATAAATGTGACTTGGAACATGAACCATTTCCTGAATGATTTCGGCGGCCATCACTGTGTAGCCTTCCATCAATCTCCAAGGTCTTTTAAAATATCCATCCCATGAACTATCCGATAATAAGACCCAATTATTATCAGTAGCAGCTTTTTGTGCAGCAAGCATCGAAGCTTCATAGTTGTCTCCTGCCCTCACAACACTAGCTCCAATTTCTGATAGCCGTATGGCAAAATCTTCAGGCACAGTATGTGAAAGGTAAACCACGGCTTGGGCACCAAACGCTGATGCTCCAGCAGCAACAGAGAGGCCATGGTTTCCAGCAGATGCGGTTACGTAAGTAGTGTTTTTCACATCACCTTCAGATGCATCACTTGCGATTACATATGCAGCACCAAGAGCTTTAAAGCTCCCAAGATTCATTCTATCTCTTTCATCTTTTACATGTATTGACGCTATGCCTAAATTTTCAGCAAGTTTATCAACAGACATTAAAGGGGTTTGAAAGTGTGCAGGACAATTTTTTAACATTCCTACTGGTCTTGCACTATTTGTGCTTGGCAATGGAACCTCTGCCATTTGGATCCCAGTTTTAAAATATTGATTAGTAATATGCTGCATGAAAATAACCTTAAAACGTTTTTACAAACTATTAGAAGAAATGCATTTATGTTACTAGTCTCATTACGACCTTGATTAGTTTAAAAACAAATTAAATTATTTCATTATTATTTCTGGTCCCATTACGGAGTTTGGCAATACTGTAGATATCCATGGAACGTATGTAATCAAAATTAAGAATACAAACATTATGGCTAAGAATGGTAACGCCGCTCGTACCACACCCATCATAGACATGTTAGCCACGCCTGCAGTTACAAATAAATTCAAGCCAACAGGAGGAGTAATCATTCCAATTTCCATATTTACTACCATAATTATACCTAGGTGTATTGGGTCAATTCCTAGCTCCATTGCTATTGGAAAAACCAACGGGGCTACAATCACTAATAGACCGGATGGCTCCATAAATTGGCCACCAATCAGCAAGATGATATTTACAATAATTAAAAACATTATTGGTCCAAAACCATATGAAATCATTACAGATGTGATTTTTTGAGGTAATTGTTCATCAGTTATCACATGCTTCAATAACAATGCATTTGCTATAACGAACATTAGGGTTACAATAAGTTTTCCAGCGTTGAACAATGTATTTCGAGTATCTTCATGCCAAAAGGCTGTTATCAAAGCCTGTGGGTTTCGAAACAAACTTTTTCGAGTCTCACCTTCTTCAGTCGCTAAAGGTCCCATGTCTCGATAAATGAAACTTGAAACAATAAAAGCGTAAATAGATGCAACTGCTGCAGCTTCTGTTGGAGTAAATATTGCACCTGTGACACCCGGGATACCATAAATACCAATCATTATTATTACAATTAAAAGCAAACCCCACGCAGCGTCGTTAAAGCTTTCATATATTTCGCGCCAACCCAACCACTTACCAGATGGCATATTTTTAACACGCGCCATTACATAGATACCAACCATCAACATGGATCCTGCTAATAAACCTGGAATAACACCTGCTAAGAACATTCGTCCAACCGACACTTCTACTGCTGCAGCGTATACAACCATAACAATCGAAGGTGGTATCAATATTCCTAAAGTACCAGCATTACAGATTACTCCTGCGGCAAATTCTTTGGTATAACCAACTTGCCTCATAGCAGCGATAACAATTGAACCAATTGCAACCACTGTTGCTGGCGAAGAACCCGATAGTGCCGCAAAAATCATACAAGCTAATACGCCTGCAATTGCTAATCCACCACGTAAGTGACCCACAAGCGCAATTGAAAACCTTATAATTCTTTTTGCCACACCGCCAGTTGACATAAATGAAGAAGCTAAAATGAAAAATGGTATAGCGAGAAGTGTTGAATGTCCTTCAAAAGCTTCAAAAATTGTTTGTGCGACAGATGCTAAAGAGCTATCAGAAAAAATCAGGAGAAAAACAATCGATGAAAAACCTAATGATACTGCAATTGGCACACCGATCAGCATTAAAATAATCACCATTGCAAAAAGTAAGAAAAGTTCCATTATTTTATTTCCTCAGCAACCATGGCTTTATTTGCTTCTTCAACTTCTTCTTCAGCCTCATGGCTGACAATCAACATATCCATTTTACCTTTCCAAATTGATACCCCCGCTTGAATAAAGCGAAATAGCAATAAAGCCATAGATAGTGGCATTACAAAATATGGAACAACCTTAGGTAATTTTTCATATTCCATTCCATCATTAAACACAGTTTCAAGCCATCGCATAAAAAATGGTACTGGAATATCTTGTGTTTCATACCAACCACGACCACGGACTGTAAAATCAAATCCAATTGGAAACCAACGACCTTCAGTTGTGGGTAAGTTTGCATAGGGAGCCCAATAATCCCAAGATCCTTTGAGCATTAAAAATGCATAAAAAATACAAATAAATGCTGCAAATAATGCCAAAATTTTACGTTTTTTTGATCCAAGTGTGTTTATAATGGCATCAACACCTAGGTGTGAAGTTTTTTTAACTGCATAAGTGGCGCCCAATAAAACCAACCATGCGAATAAAAATACTGTTAATTCTAAAGCCCAAAAAATATTAGAGTTAAATACATACCGAGCGACAACATTAGCAAATGTTAATAAGGCCATGGTGCCTAAAATTACTGCTATTAAGTTTTCCTCAATACGATCAACCCACGAACTTTCTTCTTTCATGATAGCCCCTGAAATCTTTGACTTGAATAAAGAAGGCGCGTTGAACACTCAACGCGCCAACTGTTTTAGTTTGCCATATTAATTTTTTGAGCGGCTGCAATATTTTCAGCACCAACATCGCTCTCAAATTTAGACCAAACTGGTTTCATAGCATCAACCCATAATTGACGTTGTTCTGATGTCAGAGTACGAACCTCACCACCAGCATCTATGATTGCTTGTCTATTCGCTTGGTTGACGGCGTAAGACTCAGCATTTCTAAGTTCAGTTACCTCATTAAAAATTGTTAAAAACTGATCGCGAACATCCGCATCTAATCCATTCAACCAATCAATATTAGTAACAACCAAATAATCTAAGATGCCATGATCAGTTTCTGTTGTCCCATCTTGGACTTCAAAAAATTTCTTTCCATAAATATTTGACCAGGTATTTTCTTGACCATCAACGACACCCTGCTGTAATCCACCATAAACTTCAGAGAAAGCCATCTTTTGTGGACTTGCTCCCATTGCTTCCATTTGTGCAACAAGCACATCTGAAGACATTACTCGGAATTTTAACCCATTTGCATCTGAAGGTGCATTCAATGCAACGTTTGCTGACATTTGCTTCATTCCATTATGCCAGTAACCCAATCCTTGCAATCCACGTTTCTGCATAGAGTCTAGCATAGCTTGACCAGTTTCAGATGCTTGGAATGCATCAACTGCATTAATATTTTTGAACATAAATGGTAAATCAAAAATTCGGAACTGTTTTGTGAATTTTTCAAATTTTGATAAAGATGGTGCGGCTAGTTGAACATCACCCTGAAGCAGGGCTTCTAGTACTTTATTATCATTATAAAGTGTAGAATTTGGATAAACTTCCATACAGGCCTTACCATTCATCTCATCATTAATTCGCTGCTCCAAGAGTGTGGCAGCTATACCTTTTGGATGTTTGTCAGTATTAGTAACGTGACTGAACTTGATAACCACTTCACCACTATCACATGCTGCAGAAGCAACCGATGGCACTGATGCTACAGCTGCAAGACATGCAGCTTTTAAAAACATTTTCATTATATCCTCCCAATTAAAAATGTAGATATTATGTAGCACACTATCGGAATTTGACTATATTAATAGTCGCAATTACTGATCAGTTTTTACGATTAAACATTCCTATTAAACCTGTATAATAAAATAAGCTTAATTTCTATATGGAGTTTTAAATGTTTGAGGATTTTGTAGAAGAATATATTGAAGGAGATGGTGCAAATTTATTTGTTCGCCGCTCTGGCCCAAAAAATGCAAAGCCAATCGTCCTTCTTCATGGCTACCCTCAAACATCAGCAATGTGGCATGCTGTGGCGCCAATTCTTTCAGGATCTTATCAAGTTATTTGCCCAGATCTGCGAGGATATGGCGCCTCTGACAAGCCAAACTCTGACGCAAATCACTATCCTTATTCAAAGCGAGCCATGGCAAAGGATATAGTCGCCATGATGAAACGATTGGGACACAATAAATTTTTGGTTGGTGCCCACGATCGAGGGGCTAGAGTTGCACACCGACTTGGCCTTGACTACCCCGATCGTATTGAAGCCATGGTATTATTAGATATTGCACCTACACGGGAAATGTATGCTGGTACTAGTGCAAATTTTGCGCAGATATATTGGCACTGGTTTTTTCTAACACAACCAAATCCATTGCCTGAAAAAATGATCTCAGCAGATCCAGAAGGATTTTGGAAGTTAAAGTGTTTAAATCAAGCACACGGTCAAAATCCATTTTCCCCAGAAGCATTAGCAGAATATCTAGCTTCTTTTAAAGATCCCAACACAATACATTCGACCTGTGAAGATTACCGTGCAGCTGCGAGCATTGATATAGAGCATGACGATGCGGACCAAGGAAAAAAACTTACGATGCCCATTTTGGCCCTTTGGGCGAAATTTGGAGTTATTGAATCTTGTTTTAATGCACTAGATCTCTGGCGACAACGTGCACTTCATGTCGAAGGTGAAGCGCTTGCTGCAACACATTATATGGCTGAGGAGATACCACAAGAAGTCACAAAACACATGTTAGAATTCTTTTCTCAGTATCCCATCCATAAGAAGGAAACTGCTCAATGACACGAACCCTATATGACAAACTTGTGGACGCACATAAAGTTTGTGATCTACCAGATGGCGATATGCTCATTTACGTCGATTTTCATATAATGAATGAATATACAAGCCCACAGGCTTTCTCCGGATTAGAAAGCAAAGGATTAAATGTATGGAGGCCAGAAGCACATCTTTCAGTTATAGACCATGTTAACGCCACCCGTAGCGTTGAAGCACATGATGCGCAATCTAAGTTGCTGATAGATAATCTTGAAAAAAATTGCACTACTCACGAGATTGCATTTTACGGACTAGGAGATCCTAGGCAAGGCATTGAACATATAGTGGTTCCAGAACAAGGGCTTGTTGTACCTGGCATGCTGATCGCTTGTGGAGACAGTCATACTACAACATACGGGGCATTTGGTGCATTAGGTTTTGGCATTGGCACTTCTGAAGTAGAACATGTTTTAGCCACCCAAACACTTCGTTATAAACGTATGAAAACTATGCGCGTCACTATAGATGGAGACACGACACTTGGAGTAACAGCCAAAGACATTATTATGAAGGTTGTCCAAGTGATTGGCGCAGGTGGCGCTAATGGCTTTGCAGTGGAATTTTCTGGCTCTGCCATTCGTAATCTTAACATGGCTGGTCGAATGACTATTTGTAATATGGCTGTTGAGTTAGGAGCACGCGCGGCATTAATCGCAACAGATGAAACCACTGAAAAAGCACTGAAAGGCCACCCTCATAGTGGCCAATTTGAATTTAAAGGGGAAAAATGGGTGAGTGATCCCAATGCTATATTTGATCAAGAGGTCACGATTTCTGGAGCAGATATCGAACCTCTGATCACATGGGGAACTAGTCCAGATCAATCAATATCAATAACTGCACATGTACCTTCTGCCCAAGACTATGTTTCCCCTAAAGCTAAAAAAGCCTTAGAGCGGTCACTAGAATATATGGGGCTAGACGAAGGTCAATCGGCTCAATCGATCGTTATCGACACGGCATTTATAGGCTCTTGTACAAATAGTCGAATAGAGGATCTACGAGAGGCCGCTAAAATACTAGATGGCAGACAAGTTGCAAAAGGTGTTGAAGCAATAGTCGTACCCGGTTCTGCCATGACGCGTATTAAAGCTGAAGCTGAAGGGCTCCGTAGTATTTTTGAAACTTCTGGTTTCGAATGGCGTCCTGAAGCTGGATGTTCTATGTGTTTAGCCATGAACGATGACATCGCTATGGATGGCGAAAGAGTTGCTTCATCAACCAACAGAAATTTTGAAGGGCGACAAGGCCGCGGTGCACGCACCCACCTGATGTCACCAGCAATGGTTGCCGCAGCCGCCATAGCCGGTCATTTGGTTGACGTACGTAACTTTAAATGAAAGAAAAGCACATGAATACAACTATCAAAGGCATAGCCGCCCCATTGCCACTGGCCAACGTCGATACTGATGTTATTATGCCAAAGCGTTTTCTTATCACGATCACTCGAGAAGGCTTGGCAGATGGAACTTTTGCAGATTTACGTTTTGATAATACAGGAGAAAAACGTCCAGAATTTATTTTAAATAAAGCTCCTTGGAAACAAGCAAATATTTTAGTGGTTGGTGATAATTTTGGGTGTGGCTCAAGCCGCGAACATGCGGTCTGGGGCATGCGCCAGCTTGGAATTAATGCATGCATAGGAACAGGTTTCGCTGGAATATTTTATGATAATGCACGAAAAAATGGCCTTGCACTCCCTATAGTTTCTAGTGAGTTAAGAGACACACTCTTAGAGTATTCAAAAAATAAAAGTGGTGAAGAGATATCTATTGATCTTGTGAGACAAACAATAAAAGCAGGTGAGATTTTGATACCGTTTGAGATGGATGCATCTACTCAAACATCATTGATCCGTGGGAGAGATGATACTTTGGATACATTGGAATATACAAATGCAATTCATAATTTTGAAACCCAATTAAACGATAGAATGCGCGTGAATGTAATCAAATAAATTAACAAAGGGTATCTGATTGGACATAAGACAACTGGAATGCTTCGTAGCCGTTGCTGAAGAACTTCACTTCAGAAGAGCTAGTGTTCTTTTGGGGCTGAGCCAACCGGCTCTATCTGAACGTGTTTCTGCATTAGAGCACGAACTTGGCGCACGGCTTTTTTTTAGAACAACCCGTCAAGTCAGCCTGACCCAAGCCGGATCAGAGTTCCTTCAGGATGCAAAGAGAATACTTTCTGATATTGAAAAATCAGTTTCTAATGTTATCCATACAGCTGAGTCTGACCTACACAATGTCCGTGTAAGCGGCGTTGATGAAGCAATTTCAATTTTGCTACCAAAAACTTTACTTAAATTTCGCCAAATAGATCCAACTGCACATGTGCAAATATTGGAAATTTCTTCTTCAGGACAGCACTCAAAGGAGTTAATTGCTCATCGTACAGACGTAGCATTTGTTAGAACTGCTCAAGAGGACGATTTTATCACGAGCAAACTTCTACATCGCCAACCTATCGTAGTCGTTCTTGCTGATACTAATCCACTTTCACGTTCTGCTTCCCTTTCAGTATCTGACATCGTAGATCAACCAATAGTTGGGTACCCAAAACATGCTCGACCAATACTGCACGAAGCTTTATGGAATGGTTTTCGGAAAATTGGCGCTCAACCAAATATTGTCTGTGAAATTATCGATAAGTCCACTTTACTTCAGTTTGTAGCGCACGGCCTTGGTATTGCATTAGCGCCAGCTTGGGTAAAGAATATAACTCCACCTGGTGTTTCCTTAGTTCCATTTGAACCATCCAAAGACCTAATAGATCTATATGTTTCATATAGAAAATCAGGGAACTCTGAGACCGTTAAAAGATTTATTAATACTGTAAAAAAAACCGTTACCTAACAAACTTACTTTTTATTAGACACAAATAAAGCTAATATGTTTTTAATTAAAATGATTCCTATATTCACTAGGAGTTTGATCAAATCGCATCTTAAAAGCGCGGGAAAATGCACTAACATTTTCATACCCTGACCTTAAAGCAACTTCATTGATAGGCTTTTGTGTCGCCTGTAAAAGATGCCTTCCAAATGATAATCTTATGTTTAAATAAACTTTCTTTGGTGACTGCCCTAAATCTTTTAAAAAAAATCTATGTAATTGCTTAGAACTAATACCAATTTTGTTTGCAATATTCGGTATTGTTAAAATATCTTCAATATTTTCGTGCATTATTTCCAAAGCTTTTTGCACCTCATGAATCTTACAAACGGTATTTGTTCTATACTCTTGAGGTAAATCAGCTCCACTCAAAAACATAGAAGCAACGTCGAGCGCAACTGTGACACCATTAATTTCTCTTATGATTGAAAGGCTGAGGTCAAAAGCAGCCATTCCTCCACCACAAGTCCCTATATTTCCATCAAAAATATATTTTTGCCGTTCAACATTAACCTCTACAAATTCTTCTGAAAATTCATCAATAATATCCCAATGAGCTGTCGCACGATAATTATCTATTATACCAGCCCCGGCCATCATCCATGGACCAGAATCTAATCCTATAATATTTTTATATCGCTTCATTGCTGCCCGAAGCGCTCGCCTTGAAGCCTCACTATCATGTCTTCGAAAATCGTATGAAGCTATAATGAATAAAAAATCTGCTCGTTTCGTTTCACCAAATTTTTGATCTGGCATTAGTCTTAATTCACTAGAACTTTGAACAGATAATCCGTCAAGTGTTACAAAATTCCATTCATAAACATCATTTGCACTTAAGGTATTTGCTGCTCTGAAAGGCTCTAAACAATTTGCCATGCAATGATTTGAAAACCGATCATAAACTAAAAAATCGATAGTAATCGGAAAAGATTTGAGCATTGGTAAATTTTGCATATCTTATGTCTAATAGTGCATACTCACTTAATGCAAGAGGATTACGATAATTTATAATAATCAAAGGATATTAATATGCCCCTCTCAATGAACTCAAAAGTATTCATCACTTGTGCAATCACAGGCTCTGGGAGCTCACAGGACCGAAGCCCTCACGTACCAAGAAGTCCAAAAGAGATTGCTGAAAGTGCTATAGCAGCTGCAAAAGCTGGTGCCGCAATTATTCACTGCCATGTCAGGGATCCTGAAACAGGTGTGCCATCACGTGACTTGAAGCTTTATCGTGAGGTTACTGACCGCGTTAGAGATTCTGAAGTAGATATGGTTCTGAATCTAACAGCAGGAATGGGCGGTGATATGGTTTTTGGATCGCCTGACAGTCCGTTACCACTTTCAAATTCAACAGATATGGCTAGTGCAGAAGAACGTGTAGCACATATAGCCGAATGTTTACCTGAAATTTGCACTCTAGATTGTGGAACAATGAATTTTGCAGAAGCAGACTATGTGATGACAAATACGCCCGGCATGTTGGAGGCCATGGGGTCGATGATGGAAAACTTAGGAGTAAAGCCAGAAATTGAAGCCTTTGATACAGGGCATTTATGGTTGGCCAAAAATTTGGTGGAAAAAGGAATATTAAAGTCTCCAGCACTTGTTCAATTATGTATGGGTATTCCTTGGGGTGCGCCGGATGATTTAAATACATTCATGGCTATGGTGAACAATGTACCAAATGACTGGAATTGGTCTGCATTTTCCATTGGTCGCAATGAATTGCCATATGTTGCAGCATCAGTTTTAGCAGGTGGTAATGTACGTGTTGGACTAGAAGATAACTTATGGTTGGCTAAGGGCCAATTAGCGACAAATGAAGCACTAGTAGAACGCGCTGTAACAATAATAGAAGCTATGGGCAGTTCAATCATGACCCCAGAAGAAACTCGCGAAAAACTAAATTTAGTAAAACGGTCTCCCAAATGAGTAAAAAGCGAGTAGTCATAACTGCTGGAGCTGCAGGAATTGGCTTGGTCATAGCAAAAAACTATCTTGCAGAAGGCGCAAAAGTTGCAATTTGTGATATTGATCCAAACGCGATCCAAACATTCAAAAAGAAATACCCCAATTCACTAGCTATGTGTGCAAATGTAACTAACGAGCAAGAAATGGATGATTTTTTTACTGCATGTAATGAATTTTTAAATGGTGTTGATGTTGTAATCGCTGGTGCTGGTATAGGTGGTCCTGCAGCTTTAATTGAAGATTTAAATTACTCAGACTGGAAAGATACACTCGCCACAACATTGAACGGTACGTTTTTATTAGTTCGATGGGCCGCAAAACATATGCGCAAAAATAAATCTGGCTTAGTAATTCTTTTGTCATCATCTGCAGGATTGTTCGGTTACCCCTATCGCAGTCCATATGCCGTAGCAAAATGGGGAATTGTAGGATTAACAAAAACATTAGCGATGGAAATGGGAAGCGATGGTATTCGCGTGAATTGCATATGTCCTGGTGCTGTTGAAGGTGATCGGATGGACCGTGTGGTGCAAAATGAAGCTAAGGCGAGAGGTGTTGATGAGCAAAAAATACGCGATGATTATGTTTCAGCTGTATCATTGAAAACATGGGTAACTGCAGATGATATCGCGAATATGATTCACTTTTTAGATAGTCCATCTGGCATGAAAATCTCTGGCCAAGCCTTAGCCGTTGATGGCCACACAGAGGCTATTACTTAGCATTAAACAAAACTTAATTAAGACATTTATAAAATGAGAAAAAAATGGAAAAAAAAGCAGCAATAATTGGTGGTGGTGTTATTGGTGGGGGCTGGCTTGCAAGATTTTTGCTTAATGGATGGGATGTAAATTTATATGATCCAGATCCTGAATCTGAGCGCAAAATAAAAGCAGTTTTAGAAAATGCACGGCATGCTTTGCCAATGTTGTATGATGTCAATTTACCTACTGAAGGATCACTTAAGTTTTGTGAAAATATAAAAGATGCAGTTGATGGAGCTACTTGGATCCAAGAAAGTGTGCCCGAGAGATTAGAGCTCAAACATAAAGTGTTTAATGAAATAATAAATTATGCATCCTCTGATGCAGTTATTGGCTCTTCAACATCAGGGTTCAAACCATCAGAACTTCAAGAAGAATCCAAAAGACCTGATTCAATTATTGTTACACACCCTTTTAATCCAGTTTATTTGTTACCGTTAATTGAGCTAGTTCCCTCTCCTGCAAATTCAGAAGCTATTATAAATAAAGCAAAAGAAATATTAACTTCCCTAGGAATGTTCCCATTACACGTTAGAAAAGAAATTGATGCACATATTGCAGATAGATTTTTAGAAGCTGTTTGGCGCGAAGGTTTATGGCTCATAAAGGATGGAATTGCCACAACTCAAGAAATAGATGATGCCATTCGATATGGTTTTGGATTGCGATGGGCTCAAATGGGATTATTCGAAACCTATAGGATAGCCGGTGGAGAAGAAGGAATGGCACATTTCATTTCTCAATTTGGTCCATGTTTACAATGGCCATGGACTAAACTTATGGATGTTCCTGAACTTACTGATGATTTAATTGAGCAGATCGCTAACCAATCTGATATGCAATCAGGACATAAATCTATTCGGGAACTAGAGAGATTACGTGATAACAATTTAATAGCTATTCTTCGTTCATTAAAAAATGAAAATACAGCTGCAGGTGCTTTAATTAATAAACATGAACAAATAATAAAACCAGAATTGCCTTCAGAATATAATGGCCCCATTACCACCATCAATAGAGTTATTCCAAACGATTGGACAGACTACAATGGACATATGAATGAAAGCAGATACGGACAAATTTTTTCTGATGCTGCTGATATAATTATGAAAACAGTGGGGGCAAATGAAGCATACATTGCATCTGGACTAAGCTATTTTACCGTAGATATTTCAATTAAGTTTCTAGCTGAGACCCACGCAGGATCAAACATTCATGTGAAATCATTTATCCTTCAAGGCGAAGGAAAAAAAATGCGTTTATTCCATCAAATGTTCGGCGATGATCGTAATTTAATGGCTACTGGGGAACAAATGTTAATTCATGTTAGCTTAGAAACAAGACGTGCATGTGAACCACGAAAAGATGTTCTTACCAACTTAGAAAGAATTGCAGCTGCTCACAGTAAAATTGAAGATCCGAGGGGAGAAAAATAATGAATTTTGGATTATCACAAGAGCAAGAAATGATCGTTGATACTGTACGTGATTTTGTTGAAAAAGAAATTTACCCTCATGAGGCTGAAGTAGAACGAACGGGAAATGTTCCTATAGAATTAGGCCAATCAATAAAACAAAAAGTTATAGATTTAGGTTTTTATGCCTGTAACTTTCCTGAAAGTGTGGGTGGCGCAGGTTTAAGCCATCTTGATTTTACACTTGTTGAGAGAGAACTAGGTAGAGGGTCTATGGCCTTAACTCATTTTTTTGGAAGACCTCAAAATATTCTTATGGCGTGTCGAGATGAACAAATAGAGCGCTATCTTCTACCAGCAGTAAAAGGTGAAATCACAGATGCATTGGCCATGACTGAACCAGATGCAGGAAGTGATGTTCGCGGAATGAAATGCAGCGCTATATCCGATGGCTCAGATTGGATTATTAATGGATCAAAACACTTTATATCTGGTGCTGAGCATGCTGATTTTTTCATAGTATTTGTTGCAACTGGTGTTGACGAAACACCGCGCGGTCCAAAAAAACGGATTACTACATTTCTAGTAGACCGCGGAACAAAAGGCTTTGAAGTTCGAAATGGATATAATTCAGTTAGCCATAAGGGATATAAAAATTGCATTTTAGACTTTGATAACTGTCGCTTACCAAAAGAGGCTGTTTTAGGCGAAATTGATGGTGGTTTTGCCGTAATGAATGAATGGCTTTATGCAACAAGAATAACAGTTGCAGCATTTTCAGTTGGTCGAGCTAGAAGATGCTTTGATTATGCACTTAATTATGCTGCAGAACGAAAACAATTTGGGCAAGCAATTGGAAAATTCCAGGGCGTAGGCTTTCAGATTGCTGACATGATAACAGATATAGACGCTGCAGATTTATTGACATTAAAATCTGCTTGGATGCTTGATCAGGGACAACCATCAAATCGAGAAATCGCAAGCGCAAAAGTATTTGCCTCAGAAACTTTAGCAAGTGTAACTGATAAAACATTACAAATATTTGGTGGGATGGGTTTAATGGATGATTTTCCTATTGAACGGTTTTGGAGAGATGCCCGAGTAGAACGTATCTGGGATGGAACATCTGAAATTCAACGCCATATAATTAGTCGTGAATTACTTCGCCCATTGGGTGCATAAATGAATAACCTTGGAAGCTTATTACATCCCAAATCTATTGCCGTAATAGGTGGTGGATCATGGTGTGAAAATGTTATTGAACAATGCAGAAAAATGGACTTTCAGGGTGCTATTTGGGCAGTTCATCCAAAACGTACTGAAATCAATGGAATTACCTGCTTCAAAACTGTGGAAGATCTTCCATACGGACCAGATGCAAGTTTCATAGGCGTAAATAGATTTACAACAATTGAAGTAATAAAATCATTAAATTCCATAAAAGCAAAAGGTGCTGTTTGTTTTGCAAGTGGGTTTTCAGAGTCTGTGTCAGAAGATGCAACGAGTGCTGATTTAGAACGCCAGTTAGTACTGGCTGCTGGTGAAATGGCTATCTTGGGTCCAAATTGTTATGGGTTTATAAACTACCTTGATGGGTCACTTCTTTGGCCAGATCAGCATGGTGGCGAACGGGTAAAAACGGGTGTAGCCATTATTACCCAATCCTCGAATATTGCTATCAATTTGACAATGCAAAAGCGAGGACTTCCAATTGCTTTCATCTCTTCTGTTGGGAACCAAGCTCAAGTAAGTTTAGCAGAAATGGCTACTGAATTTTTGAAAGATCCACGTGTAACAGCTTTAGGGCTTCACATTGAAGGGATTAAAGATGTTGTTGAATTTGAAAGAATGGTACATATCGCCAACAATCTAGGAAAACCAATAATTATATTAAAAGTTGGAAGCTCCGATCAGGCGCAAGCTGCAACGATTTCCCATACTGCATCAATCGCTGGAAGTAACGCTGGCGCAACTGCTTTATTCAATCGTTTGGGTGTGGTTCAAGTGCAAAATCTAACCATATTTTTAGAAACATTAAAATTAGCACATGTAGTTGGGGAGCAACCAAATAATAAGGTCTTATCAATGTCTTGTTCTGGAGGTGAAGCAAGCCTGATGGCTGACATAGGGCAGGCAGTAGGAATTAATTTCCCACCACTGAGCAAAAATCAATCTGCAAGGTTGCGAAATACCTTGGGAAAAATGGTAAAATTAGCAAATCCTTTAGATTACCATACTTATATTTGGGGTAATTGGGAGGCAATGACCCAAACTTTTATTGCTGCACTAAAAGATTCAGACTGCATTGGTTTATTAGTTTTAGACTTCCCACGCATTGATCGATGTGATCCACAAATGTGGGTTGATGTCATTCCTTCCCTTGTTGAGGCAAAAAACAAAACAGGATGCCAGATTGGAGTTGTTGGTTCCATTTCAGATACCTTACCAGAAAAGATTGCAAAAGAATTATTAGAAAAAGGTATTATTCCGTTTGGTGGTATCGAAAGTGCTTTAGATTCCATTGCCAAATTCGCAACTTATTCAAAAATGAAATCTGAAAATATTTTACCACCAATCATCCCATTAAATTTAAAAGTATTAACTGAAGCGACAGCAAAAAAAATGCTTGGCGAATTTGATATCCAACTACCAATTTCACAAACGGTATCTAATTATGAAGACATCAAAGATGCTGCAAATAATGTTGGGTTCCCAGTTGTTTTGAAAGGCGAAGGTAGCGCCCATAAAACCGAAGCAGGACTTGTTGCGTTAAATTTACAAAATCAAACTGATATCCTTAATGCTGCAAAAGTTATGCCAAGCGAAACATTTTTAATAGAAAAGATGATTGCTGATAGTTTAATAGAATTGTTAGTTGGAGTAGTTTTAGATGAAGCTCATGGTTATGTTTTAACAATTGCTTCAGGAGGAAAGCTCACTGAAATATTCGATGATAAAATTTCTTTATTAATACCCGCAAATAATGAAGACATTTTAAAATCATTAAAAACACTCAAAATGTGGCCATTGTTTTTAGGGTATAGAGGTGCACCATCTCCCGATATAAATTGCATATTAAAAACAATTCAAAATGTTCAAAATTTCGTTATTTCTAATCATGGGAAAATATCAGAAGTTGAAATCAACCCACTCATATGTAGAGAACTAGATGCCCTTGTAGCTGATGCACTAATAAAAATAGGAGAAAAAAATGACTGAAAGTCCAATCAAAACAATTCAAGACGGTCATGTTTTAGAAGTCATTTTAGATCGACCAAAAGCTAATGCCATAGATCTAAAAACAAGCAGAATTATGGGAGATATTTTTGCAAGTTTTAGAGACAATCCAGAACTCCGTGTAGCTATAATTACAGGAGCTGGCCCAAAATTTTTCTGCCCAGGATGGGATTTGAAAGCTGCTGCGGATGGTGACGAAGTAGACGGTGATTATGGCCAAGGTGGGTTTGGAGGACTTCAAGAACTAAAAAATCTAAACAAACCCGTTATTGCTGCAGTAAATGGCATTTGTTGTGGAGGTGGATTAGAGCTGGCATTATCTGCAGACATTATTCTTTCTGCAGAGCATGCCCAATTTGCTTTACCAGAAATAAACTCAGGAACAGTTGCTGATGCAGCTTCAATAAAATTACCAAAGCGTATTCCTTATCACATTGCAATGGAAATGCTATTTACAGGAAGGTGGATTGATGCAGAGGAAGCTGCACGTTGGGGATTAATAAATCAAATTCACCCTGCAGAAGAATTAATGAATGAAGCCCGAAATATGGCTAAAATATTGGCCGCTGGTCCACCTTTAGTTTACGCTGCAATTAAAGAAGTCGTTCGTGAAGCCGAGAACATGAAGTTTCAGGATGCATTAAACACTATAACATCAAGTGAGCTTCCCACTGTGAAAACTCTTTATACATCAGAGGATCAACTTGAAGGTGCAAAAGCATTTTCAGAAAAGCGTAAACCAGTTTGGAAAGGCAAGTAACTCAAATAAAATTCCAGAACTAATCTTCGCGGGTAAATCAGATATTATTTCTTAATTCATATTTCTGAATCTTACCTGTTGCAGTCTTTGGGAGTACTCCAAATACAACCTTTTTAGGGCGTTTAAAACCAGCAAGATGATCGCGGCAAAAAGATATAATTTCGTTTTCAGTTACAGATTTTCCATCTTTTAATTCAATGAAAGCACAAGGTACTTCACCCCACTTTTCATCTTTCATTGCGACAACAGCAGCTAGAGCAACAGCCTCATGTCGATGTAAAATACCTTCGACTTCAACAGATGAAATATTCTCACCACCTGATATTATTATGTCTTTTAATCTGTCCTTAACTTCAACATAGCCATTTGCATGCATTACGGCTAAATCTTCAGATCTAAACCAGCCATCTGCAAAAGCTTCAGATGTTGCTTTTGGGTTTTTCAAATATCCCTTCATGACAGTATTGCCACGAATTAATATTTCTCCAAATGTTTCACCATCTGCTGGGACATCTATTCCGTTGGGATCAACTACACGCAAGCCATCAGTATGAACCATTCCTGCTCCTTGTCGTGATTTCATTATTGCACGTTGATGCTGCGGCAAATCATCCCAATCACTATTCCAAGTAGACATAACTGTGTGTCCGTATGTTTCAGTTAACCCGTAAACTTGCGTAACATTAAAGCCAAGTTTTTCAATGCCTTCTAAAACTGCGGCTGGAGGTGGTGCACCAGCAGTCATTACATTTACTGTATAATTGAATTTTTTTCGGTCATTATCATTTGCATTTAAAATCATTCCTAAAACTATTGGCGCACCTCCAAAGTGCGAAATGCCGTGTTCACTTATTGCATTGTAAATGACTGCAGGTGTAATAGCGCGCGTACATACAATGGTTCCAGCCAAAGCAGCCATAGCCCAGCCATGGCACCATCCATTACAGTGAAATAACGGGACTGTATAAAGGTATTTTGGATGCCTTGGTAATCCCCAATCAGAAATTACTCCCATAGACATCAAATAAGCGCCCCGATGATGATAAACAACGCCTTTAGGGCGACCTGTTGAGCCTGAGGTATAATTTAGTGCAATTGCATCCCATTCATCTGTTGGCATTTCCCAGTTTGCACTTTCATTACCTAATTTAATAAAATCAGAATAATCAATTGTACCAATTCGATTTGGATTTGGATTGTCTTGCAAATCAGCGATATCAACTACAAGTATATCTCGTCCTTTAATTGCTTCTGCAGCCTGAGGAGCAAGTTCACCATCAACAATAAAAACCTTAGCTTCTCCATGATCAAGAATATATGCGATAGTATCAGAGTCTAACCGCGTATTTATAGTATTTAGAACGGCCCCGGACATAGGAATACCAAAATGCGCTTCAATCATTTCAGGAGTATTAGCAGCGAGGATTGCAACTGTGTCACCTTTCCCAACCCCATTCTTGTTTAATGCAGATGCTAATTGAATTGATCGTTTATATAATTGCGACCAGCTATAATTACGACTTTCATAGATTACGGCATCACGATCTGGAAACATTAATGCAGTGCGTTTTATAAACGAAAGCGGTGATAATGCTGCATGGTTTGCAGAATTTTTTTCAAAATCGTCATAAATGCTCATTATAGCCTCCTAATTTCTTATAGCTTCACCAGTATCCAATAGACTGGAAATGCGAACAATAGTCTCTGGTGTTTTTGCCAAATTTAGAAATGCACGTCGTTCTCGATCATACATATCTTGTTCAGATACAGTAATAGAATTTTCGTCAGCACTGTTAACTACAATTTCAGCAACTTGCATTGCTACTGTCTTATCATGAGGAAAAAATAAACCTTCATTTATTCCATTTTGCATGAAGTCAGACATTTTTTTAATCATAGCAGATCCAGGAAGTTCAAAAACTGGTTCAATTGGTGGTTGATATTCTTTTTGTAATTTTGCCATCTCAGTACTAGCAACATGCATTAATTTATCACGGTTTAGAACCTCAACATCTCTATCTTTTAGATAATATTGCATCCGAGCTGAAAGATCTGGACTTGTACCAATTTGCCCATAGCCAATTTGCATCCATGTATTCCAAGAAGCTTTCTCCCAATCTCCTGTTGCTTGATACCAGCGTAATAAAGTTTCTTTAACTCCACCCCCACCTGGCACAACACCAACCCCAGTCTCAACTAAACCAAAAACTGTATTTGTATGTGCAATAAGTTTGTCACAATGCGCTAAAACTTCAAAACCACCACCAATAGATAATCCTGAAGGTGCACCAATAACAGGTACAGGCGAATATTTAAGAGCTTTAACAGATTGTTGGAAACTATTCAAAAATTCATCAATTCCATTCCAGTTGGAAGCTTCAATAAGTGAGCGGAAACGGTTCAAATCAACTCCTGCTGAGAAATGCTGTGCATCATTGTGAATTATAATACCATCCCCATGATTTTTAGCTGCTGCTAGAACTATTTCCATAGATTCTGCCGTGAGTGCATTTGCCTTGGAATGGAATTCGAGTAATCGCAAATTTCCTTTTAACTCGTACAAGCTAGCTGCAGAATTGGTTAACAATGGTGTCATGCTTTGTTTAGTCATATGAAAACGAATTGTATTTTCAGGCAAAATAACAGGTGAATAAAATGTATTATTTTCAAAATTTAATACATTTAAACTAGATTTACTTACAGTATAAAACGGTCCAATTTTCTCACTTAAAGATATGGCTTTTGGTACAGTTAAACCTGCCTCTTTAATTAATTTTACAACTACATTTGCTCCTAAAGCATCAATCAATTCGAATGGACCACGGACCCAATTAAAACCAAGTTTCATTGCATCATCAATATCTTGAGGACTAGATGTTACTGCTGGTATTAAATCTGCAGCATAAGCTAAAGTACGGGCTAAAAATCGTTTGCAGAAGGTTGCATGGTTATCAGAACCATTAATCATAACTATTAAAGTTTCGTCCCCAGCAGCTTGTGCATCAGCAGCTTTTTGAGCACTTATTGGTAAAGTCTTCTGCCGAAGGCGTATTTTGCCATTAGTCAAATCAACTGCACAATTTGTTTTATTTTCTATTCGATAAAAACCACCTTTACCTTTATCACCAGTAAATCCATTTTGTATCATATCTCTAATCAAAGGCATTACAGGATTATTTAATGTACCAACTTCATGAAACAAATCATCTTCTGGAAGGATATCACCTAGTGTGTTTACAACATCAGACATCAAATCAATACCAATTAGATCGTATAATCCAAAAACACCAGTTTTAGGTATACCCATTGGCCTACCCATTAAGGCATCAGCTTCTTCAACAGTAAGCTTATTTTTTGATGCTTCATCCATTCCAACTTGAAGTGCAAATACACCAACTCTATTGCCTAAAAATCCAGGAGTATCATTACATCGAACAACACCTTTTCCCATGACCCGATCATTATAATCTGCAAGTTGGTCCATTATTTTTTCGTCAGTATTCGCACCTCGAACGAGCTCTAATAAACGCATGTATCTGACTGGGTTAAAATAATGCGTAATTGCAAATCGTTTTTGAAAATCTTCAGGCATATCTTCAACCAACAAAGAAATTGGTATTGTCGATGTATTTGAGGTTACAACACAGTTAGGATTTATAACTTCATTAAGTCGTTTATATAACTCTTTTTTAATATCTAAACGTTCTACAATTGCTTCAACAATCCAATCACAATTTGCCAATTTATCAAAGTCATCGCGAATATTACCTACTTCAATTAAATCAATGCGAGATTTATGAACAAGTGCAGGTGGATCAGATTTTAAAAGTCTCTTTTTTGCATCTTTCAATACACCAATAGGATCATCATCACGCGGCAAATCCATCAATAAAACTTTATTTCCTGCATTTGCAATTTGGGCAGCAATACCACTTCCCATTGTACCTGCACCTATAACTGCAATTTGTTTAAATTCTGGCATATTTTAACTCTTAGTAAAAAATGTGCGTAAAGCACGGTTAACTTCTTCTGGATGTTCTGAGGGCAACATATGACCAGCGTTTTCAATTACGGTAATATTGTTTGTGTTAAGAGCTTCTGCTGCTTTTAAGCCAAATTTCATGGGTGTCATTTTATCTTTTTGAGCAATAATAATTTGTGAAGGGCACGAGATATTATCAGCTGCAATATGGCCATTTGTGTAATCAACGCATGCCTTGAGATCAGCATGTAATGCTCCTAATTTGTTTGCAGCCATTAACTGAACGCCAAAATTAAGATGATTTTGGCCTGGCATTGTATTGTCGTGATTATGACCTTCAGGGCCATGCCCCCAATCAATCATTGCATCAATTGCAGATTGTTCTTTATTTTTTGCCATTTCAATTAAATTACTATTAACAGGAATTGATAATGCTGTTGCTACTAATGATAATTGTGAAACTCTATCTGGATATCGATATGCCATATCCAAGCCGATCAAACCACCTTGAGAATGTCCTATAATCTGTACTTTTTCTATACCGAGTTCATCCATCAGGGCTATTTGCCAATCAGACATTGCCTCAATAGTAGCCAAGGGAGCCCCAGATGATAAACCATGAGATGGCATATCTGCAGATATTACAGGCCAACCTCGGTTCGCAAAAAATCGCCCTTGCAAAATAAATGAAAGATGACTTTGCCCAGATCCATGTATGAACCATAAAGGGTGACCTTTTATTTCAAATGCTCTTCCCCCAGTTGACGCAAATATTACTTCATTATTTATATTAATTTTCATAGCTTAGCTCCTTGCTTTTGAAGCGCGCTTTAATGCCTGTTCAAAATCTGATTTCAAATCATCAAAATCTTCTAAACCAACTGAAATTCGCAACATATCATCGGTTAATCCAGCAGCTTTCATTGCTTCAGGACTCAAATGGCTTTGAGTGGTTGATCCTGGATGTATAACAAGCGTTTTTGCATCACCAACATTTGCAAGATGTGATGCGACTTGAACACTTTCTATAAAAGATTGACCTGCTTCACGCCCCCCCTTTAAGCCACATGCTATTACTGACCCTGCACCTTTTGGCATAAGACGTTTAGCAACTTCATAATCTGGATGTTCGGGTAATGTTGGGTGTTTAATCCAGGAAATACTTTCATGACTAGATAAAAAGGCTAACATTTTTTTAGTATTTTCTATGTGTCGATCCATGCGTAAGCTTAGTGTTTCAATACCTTGCATTAGGTGAAAAGCGTTAGTCGGGGAGAGGCATGGTCCAACATTATACATACCTTCTGTTCGCACGCGATTAATAAATGCTGCAGGACCAAACTCTTCATATAAATTCACTCCTTGGAAACCAAAATGTGACTCAGTTAAAGTTGGAAACCTATCGTTTTGACCCCAGTCAAAATTGCCACCATCAACGACTATACCTCCCAATGCAACGCCATGGCCACCCATCCATTTAGTAAGAGAATGTATAACTATATTTGCTCCATTTTTTAACGGTTTTAGCAAATATGGCGTATTAAATGTTGCATCAATAACTAATGGAACTCCAGCATCATTAGCAATCTTACCAACACGTGTGATATCCATTATGTCTAAGCCTGGATTGCCAATAACTTCTCCAAATACCATTTTTGTATTCGGCTGAATAGCTTCTGCAAAAGCTTCAGGATCGTTAGGAGCAACAAACGTCGTAGTAATTCCATATCTTGAGAGCGTATGCTGAAATAAATTAATATTAGCACCATACATTTGAGATGAAGACACAATATGATCTCCTGCAGAACACAATGCTAATACAGTTACAAACAAAGCAGCCATTCCAGATGATGTTGCAACTGCACCAATTCCCTCATCTAATGCTGCTACACGTTGCTCAAGTACGGCAACAGTTGGATTTGATATTCTTGAATATAAATGGCCGCCTATTTCCAAATTATATAATGCGGCGGCGTGCTCTGAGTTTTTAAAAACATACGATGTTGTTTGATGAATTGGAACTGCAGCAGATCCATGGCGTTCATCTGGTGTAAAGCCAGCATGCAAACTTAAGGTATCAAATTTATAATCACCCGTCATTGTATATTCCTATTTAAATATTTCTTTATACGAATTCCGATTATACGCACATTATGTCAATAGACCTAGCTTTTTTGTTTCTAAAATGACCCAACGTTACAATTGATCGAATCTCCAATTTGGATAAATGCTCAAAAATCAAATCTGGTATCCAGTCGAGTGTGTCACTTAAAAAGTCGCAAAAAGCTATGCTATCTTGATAAATATATAATACGAAAAATAATATCATATGAATTTTAGGAGGTTCATTTATGGCTGGTGCAATGATTTTCCCATCAAGGCGTTTGAGAGCAACGCCTTTTACATCCCGAGTATCTAAATTGGGTGTTTCAGGCTTTACTGTTTACAATCATATGTTGTTGCCAACTGTATTTGAAAGTTTGCAAGAAGATTACAAACATCTAAAAGAATATGTACAAATGTGGGATGTATCTGTTGAACGCCAAGTACAATTACTTGGTAAAGATGCTCATAAATTAGCATGCATGATATCTGCTAGAGATCTTACTAATGCACAAACTGGTCGTTGTTATTATGCCCCAATTTGTGACCAAAGTGGGGCAATAATTAATGATCCTATAGCGCTTAGACTAGCTGATGATAAATACTGGTTTTCGATTGCGGATAGTGACTTATTGTTATGGGTCCAAGGTATTGCCTTGGGTTTAGATCTAAATGTAGAAATTTGTGAACCAGATGTCTCTCCATTAGCAATACAAGGGCCAATGGCGGAAGATTTGATGGTTGATGTTTTTGGTACAGAAATTAGAAATGTAAAATTCTTTCATTTTAAAGAATTTCCATTCAATGGGCGAATGTTGAATATAGCAAGATCAGGTTGGTCGAAACAGGGTGGATTTGAAATCTATTTAAACGACTCTCAGCTTGGTCCGGAATTATGGGATACAATATGGGAAAAAGGTGAGAAATATAATATTAGGCCAGGTTGTCCTAACCTAATTGAAAGAATAGAAGCTGGCCTTCTATCTTATGGTAACGATATGAACCGTGAAGATTCGCCATTAGAAATTGGATTGGAAAAATACATATCGCTTGACTCAAATGTGGAGTTCATTGGTAAAAAAGCACTCCTTAAGCAACGTAAAGATGGTATAAAAAAACGTTTGTTGGGAATTGAAATGGATGGTTCTGAAATGCCACCCCTTTCAATGCCAGAAGAAGTTTTTAAAGATGGTAAAAAAATTGGTATAGTTACTTCTGCTGTTTTTTCACCTGATTATAATGGCAATATTGGTTTCGCCATGATCGAAGCTTCAAATGCAACTGCTGGCACAGAAGTATCAGTGGATTCAAAAGCAGGAATTCGAAAAGGAAAACTTTGTGAAATAGGAGATTTTTGGTCTCAAGTTCAATCAAAAAATTAGATTTTTAAATTATAAATCATTAGTGATTTGGTAGTTTAGAAAAACACATATGAAGTAATTAGATTGCCTAAAAACTGGTGGAAAAAATGGCAGGAAGTAGATCCTGCCATTTAGATTTTAATTAAAGGCCATATTTTTTCTTGTTGGCAGCAAAAAATCCTTTTGCTTCTTTCACCTTCACCCAATTATTTACATAATTAATCCAAACTTGATCTGTTTGAGGCAATAGCATTGCAATTGGTGTTGGTGAACGCGCTTCTGCATTCTTTACACGAACTACTCCAAATTTTTCCTGCAAAGTTGCGCCTTCAATATTTGAAGTAATAAACACATCAGCTCTTCCAGCTAAAACTTCTTGATATCCACGGGCTGGCGCTTCAACTACTTTGATGTCGGCCTTTGGATACCAAGCCCTTACTAATTTCTCAAAAGATGTTCCAAGTGTTGTTGCAACTTTTACTCCAGGTTGATTTATAGCATCATGACCATCAAATTTTCCTGCATTTTCTTTTGCTGTAAATGGAATGAATTCTACAGAAATGTAACTTTCAGAAAATCCTGCCGCTTTCATTCTTGCGGGTGAGACTGATGCTGAACCAGTAATATGGTATTGTCCTGCAACAACGCCATTAACTAATGTTTTCCAATCAGTTGGCACAAATTCTATTTCGACACCTAAATCTTTGGCTAATTCTTCCATGATATCGATATCAAATCCCTTATAACTGTTTGTCGCTGGATCACGCACAGTCATAGGGTTCCAATCTCCTGTTGTACCAACTTTTAAAACACCGCTACTCAGTATTTCGTTTAAGGCAGACTGCGCATTTGCTGCACCTGACAATACAATCCCCATGATTGCTATTGTTGCTGCTTTAAAAAATTTATTCATCGTCTTCTCCTATTTGGATGTTATGTTCTTGATGTAAGTTTAGATTTAATTAAGGTAGTACGAAATTCAAACAAGTAAACTTTAATATTCAGGTTATTGATGCAAAACACTGCAATAAGTCTCACAAATGTGAATAAATGGTTTGATAACTTTCATGTCCTTAAAGATATTAATCTTACAGTAAACACAGGTGAAAAAGTGGTAATTTGTGGACCTTCAGGATCTGGAAAATCTACTGTTGTTCGCTGTATAAACAAACTCGAAGAACACCAAAGTGGCTTAATTTCACTTTATGGAAAAGAATTAAAAAATACGCAGGAATCTATCAACTCAATTCAAGGTAATGTTGGAATGGTATTTCAACAGTTTAACCTCTTTCCCCATTTGAATGTTTTAGAAAATTTAATTTTAGGACCCATGAAAACGCGCGGTAAAACTAAGGATCAAGCTATCAAAATAGCAATGCATTTCCTTGAACGTGTTCATATTCCAGATCAAGCAAAAAAAATGCCTGCTCAACTCTCAGGTGGGCAACAACAGCGCGTTGCAATAGCAAGATCATTATGTATGGAACCTAAAGTAATGCTATTTGATGAGCCTACCTCATCTCTTGATCCAGAGATGATATCTGAAGTTCTCGATGTAATCATTGAATTGGCCAATGATGGAATGACCATGATAGTTGTTACTCATGAAATGGGATTTGCTCGTAAAGTAGCAGACAAAATTCTCTTTATGGATCAAGGTAAAATAGTCGAACAAAACACAACAGAAGAATTTTTTAAGTCTCCAAAAACTGATCGTTGCAAAACATTCTTAAATCAAATTTTAAAACACTAAGAGAAAATATGAAAAAAATTTACCTTTTATGTTTAGCATTCATTTTTCTTTCGGGTTGTTCCTCAAACGTTTGGGGCTGGTATGTTATTAACCCAGCTACACCATCAGGTTGGATTAACATCAAATTTTTAGTTTCTGGAATTGGAAATACTATTTTAATATCAATTGTTGCGGCGTTTATTTCTATAAATCTTGGATTACTTGTTGCCCTACCTGGACAATCTTCACGAAAAGGTTGGAGAATTATAAATCGGGTTTATGTGGAATTTATTAGATCTATACCTTTATTGCCTATGTTGTTTTGGGTATTTTATGGACTTCCAATTATATTTAAATCAATGGGCCTAAACATACCTATCGATCCATTTTGGGGAGCTGTCATAACTTTAGCAATCTCTGATAGCGCCTTTACAGCAGAGATATACCGATCTGGAATTCAATCAATCGCAAAGGGCCAAAAAGAAGCTGCCCATTCAATCGGCCTCACATACGCACAAACAATGCGATATGTAATTCTGCCTCAAGCAATCCGTCGCATTCTTCCTCCTTTAGCAAACCAATTTATATATATTGTGAAAATGAGTGCATTTGCTTCAGTAATTGGAATGCAAGAATTAACACGTCGAGCAAACGAAATTGTTGTAACCGAATATAGGCCTCTAGAAATTTATTCATTACTAATTCTAGAATATTTAGTTCTTGTTTTAATTATAAGTGCTGGCGTTCGCTGGCTTGAACGTAAAATGGGCTCTAATGAAAATCAATAGGATCATATCATGAACTGGAAAAAATTTATGGCCGAAACTGAAGCAAATATTGCTACTTTTTCGAAAGAGATCCCACAGACTGCAAAAGGATTTGCATCTATGGGTGCAGCTGCAAAATCTAATGGTGCATTAGATGAAAAAACTAAAGAATTTATAGCATTAGGGATAGCTGTCGCAACTCGATGTGATAGTTGCATTGGTTTTCACATACGCTCACTTGTTAGACTTAAAGCAACTCGTGAAGAAGTTTGCGAAGCGTTAGAGATGTCTACATTTATGGGTGGAGGCCCATCATTTGCCTTTAGTGCAAAAGCGTTGGAAGCATACGACGAATTTTCGGATAATAATTTATAACTTTTATGAAATTTCTTTGGCAGGGGCTGAGGGACTCGAACCCACGACCCTCGGTTTTGGAGACCGATGCTCTACCAACTGAGCTAAACCCCTGTACCAAAGTACAATCCAATTAGAAGGAATTGCGAATAGATGCAAGCCTTTGCTTTAAAACAATTCACTTTTTAATAACAAAAAAGGGTAGCAAAGCTTTGCTACCCTTTTTCATAATATAATTTTTATTAATTTAAGCGATAATTTTAGAAACCACGCCAGAACCTACAGTACGGCCACCTTCGCGGATAGCAAAACGTAGACCTTGTTCCATAGCGATAGGATTGATTAGTTCTACGTCGAACTTCAAGTTATCACCTGGCATTACCATTTCTGTGCCTGATGGCAGCTCAACAGTTCCAGTTACGTCAGTTGTACGGAAGTAAAACTGTGGACGGTAGTTTGCAAAGAATGGTGTGTGACGACCACCCTCATCTTTAGTCAGAATATAAACTTCTGCTTCAAATTTTGTGTGTGGAGTTACTGAACCTGGCTTAACCAAAACTTGGCCACGCTCAACACCATCACGGTCAACACCACGCAACAAAGCACCAACGTTGTCACCTGCTTCACCACGGTCAAGTAGCTTGCGGAACATTTCAACACCAGTACATGTTGTTTTTGATGTGTCTTTGATACCAACGATTTCAATTTCGTCACCAACGTTGATAGCACCACGTTCGATACGACCAGTTACAACTGTACCACGGCCAGAAATTGAGAAAACATCTTCGATTGGCATCAAGAAAGGCTCATCGATTGCACGTGGAGGTTGTGGAATAAATTCATCAACAGCCTTCATTAGCTCAGCAATTTTTTCTTTACCAATGTTGTCATCACGATCTTCTAATGCAGCAAGAGCTGAACCAGCAACGATAGGAATATCATCACCTGGGTAATCGTAATCACTTAACAATTCACGAATTTCCATTTCAACCAATTCTAACAACTCATCGTCATCCACTTGGTCAACTTTGTTCATGAATACAACCATTGAAGGAATACCAACTTGGCGGCCTAACAAAATGTGCTCACGTGTTTGTGGCATAGGACCATCTGCAGCGTTAACAACCAAAATTGCGCCGTCCATTTGAGCAGCACCAGTGATCATGTTTTTCACATAGTCAGCGTGGCCTGGGCAATCAACGTGTGCGTAGTGACGGTTTTCTGTCTCATACTCAACGTGTGCTGTAGAAATTGTAATTCCACGCGCTTTTTCTTCTGGCGCACCATCAATTTCGTCATACGCTTTGAAATCACCATATTGCTTAGTGATCGCAGCTGTTAATGTTGTCTTACCGTGATCAACGTGGCCAATTGTGCCGATGTTGCAATGCGGTTTATTACGTTCAAACTTTTCTTT